>WSSedL1CaDRAFT_10001095_pt1 | contig 16881 bp, 14 predicted proteins | sample WetSurSL1Cattail_FD_9464 | JGI IMG/M metagenome (IMG submission 9464)
GCAATTTTTACTTCCATATCTCCCATGGTCGCTGTCGGTTCTTTGCTGGATAAAATTACTGCACCGATTGGGTCGCCTTCAGAAATAATAGGTGCGATGACTTGTACGGTAAACTTGCATTTACCCTCGTCCTCTTTGACGGGACAAGCGTCACAATACTTATGTTCCCCTGGTTTAGGCATTAAAATTACCTTACGGTCTTCAATGGCCTTCTCCACTGCCTTAGAGATTGGTTTATCTAAAAATTCCTTTTTAGGTGCGCCCGATACTGCAATCACCATATCCCTGTCGGCTATACAAGCTATATGTCCGGTCGACTCGTAAAGGGAGTCGGCATATTCCTTGGCGAAATCGCCTAACTCTCCGATCGGGGAGTACTTCTTGAGAATTACTTCGCCCTCCCGATCAACAAAAATCTCCAACGGGTCGCCCTCTCGAATCCGCAACGTTCTACGGATTTCTTTGGGGATGACCACCCGGCCAAGATCATCGATCCGCCGAACAATTCCGGTCGCCTTCATCCCCCATTCCCTCCTTTTTTATCTAACTTTTTCAATAGTTTACCTGGTGTCAGAGGACCTGCCACCCGTGTAATGCAGCGTAGACTTGGTAAAAAACCCACTTCTACCTTTATTGATAGTATATAGCCGAGTTAATTTTTTTATTCATTTTTCCACTTCAAAGTAGCCCGGCAAAAACCCTCTTCAATAAAGCTTTTTGCTCTTAAGAAGTAAGCCTCTTAAAAAAGGCCCAACTTCATTTATTGAGTGGCTTTATCACACCTCGTATAGCGTGTCCGATATTACCGTTTCCATTCATAACAGCTTTCAATTCATTCATCTACGACATGATAATCCTTTTTGAACCAACTATTCCCAAGCCAGTTTGACTAGAACGCCCTCCACCCACCCCCAAGATTGCTTAAATTTAATCTTTAAAAAAGGATTTTCTACGTTTCCGGCAAATTATTCAACAATTGAGGTGAAGAATTGAAAAAGAACTGGCCGCTAAAAGTTTTTATCTCCTTATGTTTGCTAATTCCTGTGGCGTTTTCTTTCCGCACATTTGATCAATACGGCACTCCCAAATTAACTATCTTTTATCTCGGAGCCGGTTTATTATTGCTGGCAATCCTAAACGCCTATCCATCATTAATGATGCTCCCAAAATATCTGCTCTGGGCTTTCGGTTTTTTTATATCGATGCAAGCTTGGCAGACTTTTCGGTTAACTAATATTCCGGCTGGTTTGTGGGGCGCTTATGGTCAATCCGAGTCTTTACTCGTTCAAATTGGATTTACAATTATAAGTTTAGCTGGTTTTTTATTCATTCGCGATGAGGAATCCCGCCGGAAAATTCGCGGCACTCTTTTGCTTGCGGTTTATCTAGTTGGTATTTATGGGATCTTTCAATATCTCTACGGGGATCCGATTACCCAAACCTTCACAACCCGGATGAAAAGCTTTTTCGGTGATCCCAACGCCTTAGGGGCCTTTCTCGTTTTAACTCTTCCTATAATACTGGTGGAAATGAAATATTATTCCCGGAGCTTGCAAGGCATTCTGACTGCCGGTGCTCTTTTCATTGGGGTAATTGCCCTATTTTTAACGTTCTCCCGTTCGGCTTGGTTGGGATTTATATTAAGCCTGGTTCCCCTTATTTACCAATCACTCTTACGTTTCTTTCGCCACAAAAGATTTAATCAACATGATTGGCTATTGATCGGGGTCGTTTGCTTGCTGATTAGCGCAGGCATGCTTTGCGGTCAAATTCTTACCCATTTTCAGACTATCGCCGATCGCGAATATACCCTGCCGGCTCGAGTCTCATCGCTGGCTCAAGGTAACGACAGCGGCCGTGCCCTAATCTGGTCCACCGCCTGGCAGGCATTTAAGAAATCTCCGTTTTTGGGCTATGGCATCGGTTCTTTTCAATTGAGCTTTCATCGTTTCAAAAGTCCCGCAGCGGTGAAGTTCTGGACTCCGGAACGGGACTTGCGCGAAGTCCATAATGAAACCCTACATTATCTGGCAACTCAAGGGATTCTTGGGCTACTGGCTTACTTTGGATTATTGACCTCCTTATTTTGGGCAACCAAAGGCAGCGGACTCCTGCGGATATTATCGATTGAAAAAACCGCATTATGGGCCGGTATCATCGGTTACTTTTGCTATGTGCAATTTAATTACCCATTAATCCATTATTCTTTCCTTTTCTGGATCTACTGGGGAATTCTGCTTGGCTTTCAGGCAGCCCCTTCCAACAGCCCCGCCAAATATCGGGCAAAGCCAATATTGCTGGTTGTTATGGTTTTTGTCGTTGTCGTCTGGAGTTTCCTTAGTATCAATATCCTCCGAGCTGATTGCTATTATAGCAGCGCTTTTAATAAAACCCGTAGTCACCGCTATCAGCAAGCTTTCGCCGAGTACCGCGAGGCGATCTCCTTGAGCCCTTGGCAATTTCACTATCATTATCATTACGGGATAAGTCTTTTCCGGGCAGCAGGCTGGGAGAAAAAAAATCAACATTTGGGGTTAGCTTCTCACTACCTAACCTTAGCCAAAGCCGAGTTCTTATATTTAAATAAAAAGAATCCCAACCGTTATGAACCGCTCTTTTTCTTAGGGCAAATCAATGAAACCCTTGCCAACTTGAAAAAAGCGGCTTATTGTTACCAACAGGCTTTGCGGTTTTACCCGCTTAATTATAAGATCTTGTTCCGGCTGGCTAAAGTAGAGTGGCTGATGGAAAATAAAACGGAGTCTTTGAAGGCGCTACGAGCCGGTTCGGTGTTAGCGCCGGATTATATCCAAGAGATGATTGTAAAGGAAAAATTAACCGGCCTATAAGGATAAAAGGGTACTCCACTCAGTTCCTCAATATCTCTAAAGTCTGTAATACCATTTTCAGCAATTCCGATTCGGTCAAATTAGTCTTCCAGCGAAATAGCGGTGGCCGCCCTACCTGATAGCGGAAATGGCTCCGATATTTCTGTAAAATCAGCAATACCTTCTCATAATCTACCGCCAATCCCAAGTGCAATTTGCCAATCAACTCGGTACGTTCCATTGTTATGGAGGCAAAACCAATTTTCTTTGCCAGGGCTTTAATCCTGGAAACATCGATTAGGTTCGCTACCGGGGGTAGTGGATTGCCAAATCGATCAATAATCTCGTCGTTGACCAATTCAACCGCTTCCAAAGAGCCGGCGGCGGCAATTTTTTTATAGATTTCCACTTTTTGCTTGGTGTCAGGGATATATGTCGCCGGAATATACGCATCAACTGCAATTTCAACCACCGGCTCCGGAAGTTCCGGAGTCGCCTCGCCTTTTTTCTCACGAATGGCTTCCTCCAGCAAGCGGCAGTATAGTTCAAAACCGACCGCGGCAATCTGGCCATGTTGTTCCGGCCCCAATAGATTGCCGGCGCCGCGGATCTCTAAGTCCCGCATGGCTATTTTAAATCCGGACCCTAACTCAGTAAATTCCCGGATCGCCGCCAGCCTTTTTTCAGCGGTCTCCGTCAAGACTTTATCTTTGCGATAACAAAAATAAGCATGGGCCATCCGGTTACTCCGGCCGACTCTGCCCCGTAACTGATACAATTGAGACAGTCCGAAACGTTCCGCATCATAAACGATCAATGTGTTGACATTCGGAATATCTAAACCGGTTTCGATGATCGTGGTGCATACCAAAATATCTGCTTCATTATCATAAAAATCCAACATTGCCCGTTCCAATTGATCCTCGTCCATTTGACCATGGGCAACTGAGATTCTGGCTTTAGGCAATAGGTTTTGGATATAGGAGGCCATTTTATCGATGGTCTCCACCCGGTTATATACGAAATACACTTGACCCTGACGATCCAGCTCCCGTTGAATGGCTTCGCGGATAACTTCTTCATTATACTCCAAGACATGGGTCCGAATAGGATAACGGCCTTGAGGCGCAGTTTCAATGAGGCTAATATCCCGGATACCCGCCAGCGACATATGAAGGGTACGGGGAATCGGCGTAGCGGTTAAAGTCAATACATCAACATTCTTACGTAATTCTTTTAATTTCTCCTTATGAGCCACTCCAAAGCGTTGCTCTTCATCCACGATGAGCAAACCTAAATCCTTAAAATGGATATCCGAGGAGATTAACCGGTGAGTCCCGATTACCAGGTCGACTTCTCCATCCAGCAACCCGTCAATCACTGCATTTTGTTCCTTAGTGGTTTGAAACCTACTGATTACCTTGATATTTACCGGAAAGCCGGCAAAACGTTCCCTAAAAGTCAAAAAATGTTGCTGAGCCAGAATGGTAGTAGGGACTAACACTCCAACCTGTTTTCCGTCCATAATCGCTTTAAAAGCGGCCCGCATCGCCACTTCAGTCTTTCCATACCCTACATCGCCGCAGAGTAAACGGTCCATGGGCTTAGAACGTTCCATATCAGCCTTGATTTCATTGACAGCCCGTAATTGATCCGGCGTTTCTTCAAAAAAGAAGGCTTCTTCAAATTCAAGTTGCCAGACGGTATCCGGCGCAAAGACATGACCGGGAGCGACTTCACGTTGGGCATAAAGCTGTAATAATGCATCGGCCATATCCCGTAAGGATTCCTTAACCCGGGTTTTGACTTTCTGCCAATCATTGCCGCCCAATTTGTTTACCTTCGGCGGAGCGTCCTCCATCCCGATAAACTTTTGGATCAGATTCACCTGATCCGTTGGGACAAATAAACGATCTTCTCCGGCATACTCAATGCGAAGATAATCACGGTGTCCCCCAGCAATTTCCAAAGTCTCAATGCCCATATAACGGCCGATACCATGATTGATATGAACTATATAATCACCGACCTTAAGATCGGTGAAGGAACTGATCTTGCTGCCTTCCTGTTGAAAGCGGGCTTGATATTTCTTCTTTTGCCTACCATAGATCTCGGCTTCGGTAAGCACGATCAATTTCCCCGGAGCCCACTCCACGCCGGATTCCATATCCACTACCTCAATCCTAACGGTTCCGGGACTTAACGGGAGTATGCTTCCTTCTTCCGCGATGGTGGAGGTGATTCCTTGTTCCCGCAAAACTTCCTTCAAGCGGCGGGCTTTCTCTTTAACAGAAACCGCTAAAACCACATTTCGGTGCTCTTTAAGCCACATTGACAATTCGGCGGAAAACATCTCAAACTTCCCTTGAAATGTGGGCGGGGTTCGAAAAGGCAAAGTTAAGGTATGTGCAGCTGACAGTCCTTTGGGCGTCTTCGCAAGCAGCGAAAGAGACCAGGGTTTCTTGGCCCATAATATCCCCTCCAGCTCACTTACTCCGATCAACATCTCTTGTTCCTTAGGCAGAATAACGCCTTTATCCAAATAGTTTCCCAAGACTCCGGCGGTCTCTTCCATCAACGAATGATAAGAGTCTCGTCCCCGCACCGGTTCATCCAAAATAACCCGGGCATCGGCCAAATAATCCATCAACGAACCCAGTCGTGGTCCAATCCATGGTAAAAATTGATCCGACCCCGGTACCTGATGTCCGGCAGCCAACCTTTCCAATGCTTCGCCGATTCGGTCACGCAAAGCGGCCGCTTCCTCTACTCTGCCGATGTCTTCCAATTTGCCGACTTGCCTTTGGAGCGCAATGGCAATCTGCTCACGGGACTTATCGAACTCCTCTTGATGCCAGAGCCCTTCGCGAGCCGGCAGGATTAAGACCTCGTTTAAATTACTGAATGAAAGTTGGTCTTCCACCTTAAAACTACGAATCGTGTCTATTTCATCCCCGTAAAATTCAACCCGGACCGGTTCGACCCGATTAAGTGGGAAAATATCGATCAAATCGCCTCTATTACTGAACTGGCCGATTGACTCCACCAGATCTACCCGTTCATACCCCATTCGGGTCAAACGGGTGAGTAGTGTCTCTAAATTATATTCCATCCCCGGTTTTAAAGGAATGGTAAACTCCAAAAACCGGGCCGGAGGCAATAAACGGCGTTGTAAAGCCTCCCAAGAAGTTACCACCACCAATCGCGAGGAACTGAGAATGCGTCCCAGAGTCTCTACCCGCTGGGCGGTTACTTCCGGTTCATAAGCCTCTTCGTGGGGCAATAGTTCATTGCTGGGGAAATAAGCAATCCATTCCGACCCGAGCCATCCCTCCAGGTCGATTGCAATCCGGTTGGCTTGATTATTACTATAACTAATGACTACAAACTTTCCCGCCCCATCATCAACAAAACCAGCCAGAGCCAACGATTTCTGGGAACCGCTAAGTCCAGTAAGTAAATCCTGGTCACGCCGACTAAAATGCTCCTTGATCGTTCTGAATTCCGAATGTGAAGTAAATTCTTGGAGTATTTCCTTCATTAGCCCTCCTGATGCAACGCCTAAGAGGCCCACTTGGTGAGCCCTAAGTCAATCTATAGTATAGTATTCGGGGATGAAACTAATTTGTACTTCTTTTGCAATCATTTTTGAAATTTAAAACTAAATAATTCCAAATAGAATGAATAATTATCGCCAGTCCCAAGCTCAGCCACAATGGTATCTTCAATAAATAAAATAGGCTAAAAAAAGTATGCGGTAAAACAGCGGCCAAGATTAATCTGCAACTCACGCCTTTTTTTAAGTGAATCGATTCATAAATACCCTCGCCAAGGCCAAAACAGGCAAATAAAAACGGGGGAAACAAATTATTATAATATGAAACCCCATATTTTAACAGCTCTTCACCGAGCGGAATTAGCAGTACTACCCGGATGTTCTCCTTGACCTTTACCCAATATAAAAACCTATCCCATAATAAGGCCAAGCCAACAGTCAGCCATCCAGCTAAAATTAATTTCATCTGGAAATATCATGACCTTTATGAAGGGTGTTTATTCTAGTTAAAGTGGTTCATTACATATTGGGGACCTTCAGTTACAAAAAAACTGCCGGCTATCGCCGCCTGTTCTATACTCTCAAGAAACAACCGTTTTTCCTCTCCACTAAAAGGCGCCAAAACATAATCCACCACAGCCTGGTCATTTTTAGGCCTGCCGATGCCCACCCTCAATCGGGGCACCTCATTGGTGCCGAGCATTTGAATAATTGAAGTGAGCCCTTTATGTCCGCCCGGACTACCGGAGAGCCGGAAGCGTATTTTACCTAAAGGCAGGTCAAGATCATCATAAATGATTAACAACTTGCTGACAGGTATTTTATAATAGGCGACCAGCGACGAAACAGCTTGACCGCTAAGATTCATAAAAGTCTGTGGTTTAATTAAGAAAGAATCCTGATCATCTATTGTTCCCTTGCCATAGAGGCTTTGAAACCCTTTTTTGTTTAATTGAATTCCTGCTCTTTGGGCCAACTTATCAATGGTTAAAAACCCGGCATTATGCCGGGTTTCTTGATATTGAGGGCCGGGATTACCTAACCCAGTTATACAAAACAAAATTAATTCCACCCCCAACGGGGAATTGATATTATTCCTTCTTAGCTCCTGCAGCTGCTTCAGGTGTCGCTGCATTCGCTTCCGCTGCCGGAGCAGCCGGTTCCGGTATCGCAGCCGCGGTAGGTGCGGCAGCCATTACAACTGCTTCATCTGCAGAATTGAGAACTTTAACGCCTTCCGCTAAGGCCAAGTCTTTTACATGAATTCCGGTACCCAGTGCTAATTTGCTGACATCCACCGAAATACGATCCGGAATATTGGCCGGTAAACAACTCACTTCCAACTCGTGCAATACCAACTCCAATACCGCACCGTCTTTGGCACGCTTTTCTTCGTTGACGAGATGCACCGGAATTTTAATAGTTACTAAATGATCCATTGCCACTCTTAAAAAATCAACATGGATTACATTCCCTTTGAGTGGATGCTTTTGTAATTCTTTGATCAGCACATGTTGTTGTTCTTCTTTTTTACCTTTTTTAATTTTTAAGCTGATTAATTTACCAGCTCCACCCTTCAGAAAGAAATTCCGAAGTTCGTGAGCATCAAGTGTTAAATGCTCATTTTCCTTTCCTTCTCCATATAAAACCGCAGGTACTTCACCTTTCTGGCGGAGTTTAATTACCTGTTGTTTGCCCAGTCCTTCGCGAACAGAGGCTGCTAATGATAATTCCATAACCCAATTCCTCCCAATTCAAATCAAATATTTATTTTTGCCCGAAACGCCGACGAAAAAGATCGCTCACATTATAACATTCCCATTAAATATTGTAAACCAATTCTATGTTAATTTACAAAATGATGGCAGTAAGAACTTTACTTCTCCCGCTCCCGGGGTGAGCGCCAACCGGTTTTGACCTCTTGTTTACTTCTGGCTACTGCCAACGCATTATCCGGCACTTCTTTGGTGATGGTGGAACCCGCTCCAATAGTTGCTTTTTCGCCAATAGTCACCGGGGCCACTAAATTTGCATTACTACCGATAAAAGCGCCGTCCTTAATCACGGTACGATGTTTCGATACTCCGTCATAGTTGCAAGTAATCGTCCCGGCCCCAATATTTACCCCGGCTCCAAGCTCCGAATCCCCAAGATAGGTTAGATGCGGCACCTTGGTACCAATACCAATCTGACAATTCTTGATCTCCACGAAATCGCCAATTTTAACCTTGGCCGCGCTTACCGTACCCGGTCGGACATAAGTATAAGGTCCGACATTATTCTCCGGTCCCAGATGAGCCTGAACAATCTGGCTAAATTGAACTGTTGTATGGTGCTCAATCACCGAATCGATGATTTTGGTATGAGGCCCAATGATGCAGTGTTCACCAATAATAGTCTTGCCTTGTAAAAAGGTTCCGGGTAAAACCGTAGTATCCCGTCCAATCTCTACTTCGGGTCCAATATAAGTAAATGAAGGATCTTGAATCGTTACCCCCGAGCTCATCCATCTTTGATTAATCGCTTGTTTTAGAAAGTTTTCGGTTTGAGCCAATTGAATCCGGTCATTGGGTCCCATAACCTCTTCGGCCGCAGCAGTTACCACTCCGATCACTCTTAAACCCTTCCCCGCCATAACCTTGATTACATCCGTTAAGTAATACTCACCTTGAGCATTTCGAGGGGTGATCTCATGTAAGGCTTTTAATAAAAGCGGGATTTCAAAGCAATAAACCCCGGTATTGACTTCAGTAATCTTTCGCTCTTCGGTACTCGCATCCTTCTCTTCAATAATTCCTTGAATGGTACCGGCGCTGTTACGAATAATCCGCCCGAACCCTTTCGGTTCCACAAGTTGAGTAGTCAAAACAGCGGCGGCCGCTTGTTGAGTTCGCTTGGTTTTAAGTAATTCTTGGATTGTCTCGGCTCGTAATAAAGGAGTATCCCCATATAAAACCAATAAATCCCCGTCTACCTTCGATAAAATCTCCTGAGCCATCATCACGGCATGACCGGTGCCCAACTGTTGCTTTTGCCAGACATATTGCAAATCATGGGCTTGGGCTTGGGCTTGACCCTGACCAAGACCGTGGCCTTGGTCGATGGTATCAATAACTTGCTGGCCTTCAAAGCCGACTACCACGATTGTTCTAGATGAACCGACTTTGATTGAGGCATCCACAATATATTGTAACATCGGACGCCCTAATAATGGATGCAATACTTTAGGAAGACTGGAATTCATCCGGGTTCCCTGTCCAGCTGCTAAAATAATTGAAGTTAATTCAGCCATTACCATCTCTCCCAAACGAACGAAAATAAATTCCTTATCCAAAAACAAGTAAAACGCAGCTTACTCTTGAACAAAGTTAAAAAAAGAACTCCTACGAGTTCTTAGGGTTATACGATTATTGGCTGGGGCGGCTGGACTCGAACCAACGAATGCGGGAGTCAAAGTCCCGTGCCTTACCAACTTGGCTACGCCCCAATGAGTGCAAAAATAGTATACCAATCATCTGATTTAATGTCAAGCCTCTTACCAGAGAATTTGCTAAGCAAAGCCTGTATTTTAAGTTATCCTTTAACTGAAGTGCCTTTTTCTGTAACCTCGCCGGGTGGAATCTTTATCTAAACAAAAAAGAACCTGCATCGCAAGTTCTTTTAATAGACTGTGGTTTAATTAGTTATCGGTAGTCTCATATTCTTTGAGAATAGCGGTCTGAATTAATTCGCGGGCATCGGAAGTAATTGGATGAGCGATATCGCGAAATTCTCCTTCCGGAGTTTTACGGCTAGGCATCGCCACAAAAAGACCATTTTGACCTTCGATAACTCGGATGTCTCTTACTACAAAAGCATCATCAATTGTAATTGAAGCTATCGCTTTCATTTTGCCGTCCGAATTGACTTTTTTAAGGCGTACATCAGTGATGTTCATTGCACCCACTCACCTTTCTATTCTTCTGTCAAAGTAGTACATAAATATTTCCATAAATTTTATGAAATTCCTTCTGCTAATTGAAATTTTTTACTTTTTTTTTCTTCACTGGCCAATTCTGTCAATTTGTGTGTTCGATTAAATTGGAAATTTTCACGAGTTGTCCGACAAATTAGGTAACAAAACCAATCAATATCCGGCTATCCGTAGTAACCGATTTATAGGCAAAAAAAGAGGCCCTTTTAGGCCTCTTTTGATCATCGCGTATTTTGGGGGGTTGCCCTAACTCAAATAACCCGTTTGGAAAGTACTTCTTTGGCCAGTTTAAAATCACTCGGCTTATCCACATCGATCCCTACCTCCGGGTAAGGGGAAATAATTCCGACGGCATTAATTTTAAAAGTTCGCAAGACCCGCTCCTCAATGGCATTAATCGTCAAATTTCCCAACAAAAAATAAATAAAACAGCGCCAACCCAACAATCTGCCAAGCTGAATTGGCTTTTTACGTAAGGCAACTACTTTGTGTAACAATTCACGGTTCCCGTTAATAATACCCGGCGCCAACAACACCAAGTTACCTCCGGTAAAAGTGCCTTCGCGCAATTTTACATAAGTGCGTTGAACCCCGGGATACTTTCTTTCATTACGTTCTTTGGAAACAAACGAATAATAGACATCTCCTTTTCGTTCTTTACAACGGCATAGGAAATCTTCGACTGCTTCCCTGGTAATCAAAGGAATATCCGATGTTAATGCCAATACCGGCTCATTGGCATTCAATATATCTAGGCCACGACTTAAACTGTCAATCATCGAATCGCCGGGACTGATAATGATATCAACGCTGCCTTTAACGTCTTCCGAGAGCATGGATGTAGAACCAACAACGATTATCCTGGTTATGACACCGACTTTTTTTAAAGCCATAATTACATAATCCAGCATGGGTCTACCTGCTATCTCAATCTCCGCCTCAAATTGGGCTGGGCTAACGCGGCGAAGCGCTCCGGAATTTAAACCGCCTGCCAAAATAATCGCATCCATTTAATTACCTCCATGCTTGGCATCGTGCTGAATCATGTTCATCATCGTATTCTCTGCATTTTCAATGTGCTCCTCGGCTAACTTTCGGGCAAGTTCACCATCGCGGGATGAAATAGCCTCCACAATCTTACGATGCTCTTCAAGAGCAATTTTCATACGCCCGGGGAATGAGAGCGAGGTTGTACGAAATCTTTGGATTTGTTCCCGCAGATTACTGATGATCTGGGTGAGACGTGAATTCCGACTCAACTTATAAAGTAAGGTGTGAAAATCGGTATCGGTTTCAACGACTTTTGCCAAATCACCGAGATCAATATCCTCTGATATTTTGATCAAATACCGCTCCATTGTCTCAAGTTCCTCATCAGTGGCCCGTTCGGAAGCGAGTTCAGCGGCCAGTCCCTCTAGGGCACAGCGTATTTCAAAGACATCAGCTATGTCTTTTACGGAAATTCCTGCCACATAAGCCCCTTTACGAGGAATCATCACCACCAGACCCTCTAATTCCAATTTGCGAATCGCTTCTCTCACAGGGGTCCGGCTTACACCCATCTCTTCCGCCAGCTGAATCTCCATCAAACGGTCACCTGCGCCTAAGGTTCCACTGATAATGGCCTCCCGTAAAGATTCAAAAACCAATTCCCGCAAGGGTTTATAATTATCCAGGCGGATTGGCACCAAAGGTTGTCGATCCATAAATCTCTCCTCATTTCTACACTCAGTTCCACAATTTCGAGCCGGTGGATTTACTAAAAAGACGTTAAGCACTGGAACCACTGGGGGGGAAGGGCTTTGCATAAAGGCTCGATTAATGCAGTCGGCGGATTTAAAGTAAATACCGACGGTCCACTACCCGACATCAGATTGGCTTTCAGGCCAAATTGACAAAAAATCTTTTTCAACTGACTAATTACCGGAAAATCAATAACCGTCAACTCTTCAAAGACATTTCCCCAAGCTTGGGTTAGTTGCTCGATATTGCCGGATTCCAATGCCTCTACTACCCGACCGACTTGGGGCCTTTGCAAAGCCTCGGCAGCCTGAAACCGATTATATGCTAAAGCAGTTGATACCTCGACGTTAGGAGTAACCAGTAACAGATCGGCATGGAGTTGTGAACGAATCGCGGTAAGCTTTTCACCAATACCGCCGGCCCGGGCAGTGCCCTTGTGAATACAAAAGGGGACATCCGCCCCTAATCTTACTCCCAAATTCATAAGTTCTTCGGTTGATAAATTCAATTCCCATAATTGATTTAAACCGGTCAATACGGCTGCAGCATCGGCGCTGCCTCCGGCTAATCCGGCCGCAATCGGGATATTCTTAAGGATATGTATTTTAACTCCTTGGCTAACGCCGGTCACCTGTTGAAGCAGTTCCGCTGCCCGCCACGCTAAATTGCGCTGATCAATAGGCAAGCGACCGTCGCTACAGGTTAATTCAAACTGAGGATTATATTCAAAGGTTACCTGATCCGCGAGTCGAATGGTCTGCATCACCGAATCAATCTCGTGATATCCATCGGAACGTTTATGTAAGATATCCAATGCCAAATTTATTTTAGCCGGAGCCTCTAGAATAATCATGTCGATCCATTCATTTCGATGTTATATGAATTATATATTTGCCAAATACTTGTTAAATTCCTGCCGTAATTTGTTGAAGAATGAAAATACACCGGTTCCCCAGTGTATTAAATAGACTATTTCTCGTAGAACTTCGGGTGGTTTTAATATAATTATGGCCGTGCACCATGCTTTGACCTAATTTTCCCAAACGCGCCTTATCAGCCGGCTCCTACCAGGCAACCCCACGGCACACAAAGGTTCTTACTTACCGTTGCTTCCTTCCGGACCTGGCGGGGTTTATAAGTCTTTGTTGCGCGAGACCCAATTCTCAACACCACTTAATCAGGCCGGACTTACGAAAACCGGCCGCATCATGGAATTCAACCCTGCTATAGCGGGTTGCAGGCTACAGGGCACCGCTACCTCCCCGTCTAGCACGACCATAAACTCTAATTATAAATTAGTAATAATATTATATCATATCCAACCCGGCGATCAACTGTTAAATTTTTCAAAGATTTCTTGAATCAGAAAATCCTTTATCTAAATTCGCTGTTCCACCGCTTTACGAAAGCGCTCAAAATAATCGCCAAATGTCTTGGCCGTACATCCGGGGTTTTTAATACGCACTCCCGGTACGCGCAGCCCGATTAAAGAAAACGCCATTGCCATCCGGTGATCGTCATACGTCTCAATTTCGGCGGCAACCGGAGTTCCCGGCTCAATTTTAATCCCGGTCTCCGTCTCTTCGGCATGAATCCCCAAACGGGCCAGCTCATGGATGATGGCTTCCACCCGGTTGGACTCGTGGTATTTGATCAGCGAGATATTCCGGATATTCATCGTTGAAGTCGCAAACGGAGCAAGTGCAGCCAGGGTCATGGTTTGATCGGGCATTCCCCCCATATCGATATCAATACCGGGGAAGACTCCGCCAGCCGGCCCTTGCAGCCATAAACCCTCAGGATGTTCTTCCACTCGGCTCCCCAGTTGCTTTAAGGCCTCGACAAATTTGATGTCGCCTTGCAACGAATCCAAATGCACTCCTTGGACCAACGCCGATCCACCGCTTAAAACCGCCATTGCCAAAAAATAACCGGCATTGGATGCATCGGGTTCAATCGCATAATTCATACCGTGATACATCTGACCACAGGGCACCTCGAAGTGCTGAAAATCCCGATTAACGACCTCTACTCCAAAATCGGCCATCATTTGAATGGTCATCTCTATGTATGGCCTAGCTGCCAAATCTCCATCCAATGTAATCACTAAATCCTGCTCTCCATAGCAACCCACCAGCAACAATGCGCTCAGAAACTGACTGCTCTGGCTGGCATTAATGGTTACGTGCCCGCCTTTAAAACCGTTCCCGTGCAATGAATACGGGAGACTATCCGAATTTTGCAGAAAATTGAAATCTACTCCCAACTGGGTCAAAGGATCCAATAGGGGTTTCATTGGCCGGGCCGTCATTTGAGGAGAAGCCTGAACCAGATATCGTCCTTTCGATAAAGCCAACATCGCTGTTAAAAATCTGGCTGCGGTGCCGGCGCTGCCTACATAAATCTCTCCCTGTCGGTTGGGGATTTTTCCCCCTTGCCCCCTAATTGAAACCAGGCGCCGCGTTTCATCGACTTCCACTTTAAATCCCAATTTGACCAGGGAGTCCATAAAATGCTTGCTGTCATCGCTAAACAAAACATTGCTTAAGGTGGTAACTTGATTTCCCAGAGCCGCGATCAATAAAGCCCGGTTGGTAAGGCTCTTGGAACCGGGTATGGTCACTGAAAAATTTAACGGTCCGGATGTGGAAGGTACTTCAAAAACCTCATTTTCGCTCATCGTAAACTAACTACTCTCTGTGGGTTAATTTTTTATCTTTATTCACTTCCCGGTCAAAGTTTCCTGCTGAAAAGTTAAAATTTCTCAGTTTAAATTTCGATTGATTTCAATCTCTCAGCTTTGTGCTCCAACCGAGGAGCCCGTACAACAAACAATACCCGAGCAATCCCTCCCAAACCCATAGGGCTCCTAATAACACCACCCCGTCTCCGACCAGCCCCGGAAACTTAAAAAAATAACGTCCGCCAATTAACAACAAACCCAGGATTATCCTGGTAATCCGATCTAAAGGACCGATATTCATGCTTCATCCATCACCCCGGTTATTTTGCCCTATTCTTTTCTTCAAAACCTCTAAAGCAAAAACCGCTTTATGTCGAAACAATAATAATGGTTTGTTTGGAGAAGAGGTGAAACAATGATGATTTCAGAGAATAACTCCGATAAAAAAACCCAGCAGGGTAATGAAAAAATTTCGAGTAAATACCGAATCGGTAATTGCAGCTTTTATCAGTATAAAGATCCCAACGGCAAGACTGTCCAAATCAGTCGTCCGGCTTTTGTCAAAATTAATACCATTGAATAACCAAATTCCGCCAAGAAGATATCTATGGCGGAATTTTTTATCAAAGGCGTTATCTTGCACCGCCAGCGATCATTGCTCAACCTATAACCTTAGAAATATCTTCCGCTTATACATCAGATATAATATAAACCACCCGGCCGCAAGCGTTGACAACGCCAGAAAGAATGTTTGCCACGCTCCCAAGTATATCGTTAATTCCCTGCCAAATAAGCTATTCAATATTTTATCGAAAGGAATGATATTCATTGCCAGATAAATAAAAATGGAATTAAGGCCAATCACAATAAAAGGAAATGCCCATTTTTTATACCCTACAATATCAATTATCCAATAAAACAAGGCCATAATAATTGTACTTAATCCCCCGGTCAGTAAAACAAATGAACTGGTCCATATTTTTTTATTAATTGGAAAATCCAATCCCCATAATATTCCTAATCCTACCAGCAATATTCCAGCCAATGCTAATAGAATCGCTTTTTCCTTTTTAGCAATCGGTTTCCCTCTCCCGATTACTTTCCAGTCTTTTCTTAACCAGAATCCGCTAAATACACCCATTTGACAAGTAACTAACGCCGGGAATGTGCTTAATAACCCTTGCACATCCCAAGTGTCATAATACAGTCTCCCGGGCAGGAAAAGCCGATCGAAATAATTGGCGAAATTGGCCTCCGGCGGATTCCAAACACCCGCTCCAAACCCCGGAACAATGGTAAACTTTAATAATAACCAATAGGCGATTAGTATCGCTACTGCTATCGCCGCTTGATGGCGCACCCGGATGAAAAGTACCATGATTGCGGTGCCGCAATAACAGAGAGCAATTCGCTGTAATACCCCCATCCAACGTATGTTGGTTAACCAGCCATGTATATCCAAGCCGGAATTACTCATATATACTCCCAATAAAAATAATAGCAGCGTTCGTTTCAAAATTCGTCCCAATATCCTTATAGGGTTATCCCCCTGCTCCAGGTGACGCTTAATGGAGAAAGCTACTGAAACTCCGGCCACAAAAATAAACATCGGATAAATCAGGTCGTAAAAGGTAAAACCGTTCCAATCACTATGATTAAGCTGCACCGCTACAAAATGGGCTCCCGGAAACTTCAAACGGGCCAAGCCATCTGCAAGTTTTTCGCCCCCGATAATCCAAAACATATTAAAACCACGTAAGGCATCCAAGGATAGTACGCGGTTATTTTGAGTTGAGCGTTGTATTTTACCCATAGTTAAGCCCCTCATTAAATGATTTGGCAAGTCGGATGCTCGATTATAGCCGATTGTTTCCCATCTCAGAAAATGCCTTATATATAAAATGAAAAATCAGGAAGACTCCTGATTTTTTCAGCCTAATCAAATATATTTTATTAAAGGAATCCGATACATGATTAATTTATTTTATTCAAGAGCTAATAAACCTTTCATCTTTAATTATAATGCTTATTAACATTTTTTCAATAAGTTATCCGGTTGATTTACTTGCTAATTTTTACTAACTGGGATTTAATTAAA
>WSSedL1CaDRAFT_10001096_pt1 | contig 16873 bp, 19 predicted proteins | sample WetSurSL1Cattail_FD_9464 | JGI IMG/M metagenome (IMG submission 9464)
CGCTATAAAACTAAGCGTATATAACCTTCTTGGACAAAGAGTAGCGGAATTAGTAAACTGCTATATGGAAAAAGGAAATTATACAGTAGACTTTGACGGATCAAAGCTTGCAAGCGGATTGTATATTTACACTCTTCAGGCAGGTAATAAATTTACATCAAGAAAAATGTTCTTATTGAAGTAAGCTGATAATAAGCGATAACTGTTTATTTTAACCTGCAAGGGCTTTCTTATAGATACCTTGCAGGTTTTATTTTGCAGCGCGGTCTCTCAATCAACGGGTTTTGGTTTCTTAAAAAACAAGGAGCTATGTAAAACAGCCGTTCTGTTTTGCCCTCCTTTTGGCTTGACTTTCAGGGGCATTTTAACAATTTTGAGACCACATTTTTTATTGAATGCATTTAAACCGGATAAGTTATGATTAAAAAGCTGTATACTTTATTACTACCCGTTTTATTGTTTAGCGGAGCCTGCTTCTCGCAGACGGTTATTGGCAAATACGCCGGCGAGTTTATGGCTATTGGCGTAGGCGGGCGACCCCTTGGAATGGGAGGCGCGTACGTGGCTCTTGCTAACGACGCTACTGCGGGGTATTATAATCCAGCCGGTTTAGTCCGTCTTAACTATCCTCAAATTTCGTTAATGCACGACGAGCGTTACGGTAACCTTGTGAATTACGACTATGCTTCAGTAGCCGTCCCTTACGGCAAGGATATGAGTTTTGGCATCAGCGTTATGCGTCTTGGCGTAGATGGAATACCAGACACGCGTCAGGCTCTTTATGACGCTAACGGAGACGGAAAGCTTGATATTAATACGGATAAATTAGATTACTCTCAAATTACCGAATTTAGCGATCAGGACTGGGCTTTTTATCTTACCGCGGCAAAACAGTACACAGATAAATTAAGCATCGGCGCTAACATAAAAATTATAAGCCGCAAAATTGCGGAGTATAACGCTACCGGGATTGGATTTGATATTGGAGCACAGTACGTCCCTTATGAAAACCTTATGCTTGGCGCAAATATTCAGGATATTACAACTACAATTGTAGCATGGAACACAGGCCGAAACGAACTTATTACCCCGACTCTTAAAGTTGGCGCGGCATATCAGTTTAACTTTCTTGGAGGCAGATTTACTCCCGCTATGGATTTTGATATCCGTTTTGAAAACAGACAGTATGCATCGCAGTTTAATATAGGCCCGGTAAGTTTTGATCCGCACTTTGGTCTTGAGTATAGTTACAGAAATCTTTTTGCAGTGCGCGCAGGTTATAACGACGTAAAACAGTTTACTCTTGGCGTAGGCGTTAAACTGCCTAAGCTGAATATAGATTATTCATTCGCGCGGTTTAACGTGTCGGAATCGGACAGACTGCCGGATACGCACAGAATATCGTTAATACTTACGCTTGAACAGCCGAAGTTTTTGCGCAAGAGCATATAAAATTTAAACGCAGTTATGTATGACTGATAACTTTCAACATCTTGGCGGCGTTTTAATAATTACCGGGATTGTGTTAGCGGCTGCGGGGGCTGTGTTAAGGTTTTGGGATAAGATTCCGCTTGTTGGAAAACTGCCTGGGGATATACTCATAAAAAAAGAAAATTTTACTTTTTACTTCCCCATTGTTACATGCCTTTTATTAAGCGCAATAATCAGTTTGATTTTATATCTGTTTAAAAAATAGATATAAAAAAAGCGGAGAGTATCCGCTTTTTTATGCTAAATAAAATTTATTTTATTACTTCTTTTTAGCAAGTAACGATTTTATTTTGTTTACAAAAACTGATTTTTCTACCAGCCCAATATGCGTATCTACAATATTCCCTTTCTGGTTTATTACAAAAGAAGTAGGGATGCTGTTTATGCCGCCAAATTTATCTATCACTTTTTCATCGCCATAAGCTATGGGATAATTAATTCCATATTCCTTTATAAAAGGGACGACCTTTGATTTTGTGGCTCTAGAGCCCTGGTCGCTATCAAGCGAGATTCCAATAATTACGACGTCGTTTTTAAATTCCTTTTGAATAGCAATCAGATCGGGAATTCCTTTTCTGCATGGGGGGCACCATGTAGCCCAGAAATCAACAATTACGATCTTGCCTTTGTAGTCCGATAATTTAATGTTCTTACCGTCTGCCGAAGTAAGACTAAAATCGGGGGCTCTTTTTTCTGCGCCAATGGCGTAAGGCTGTTCCATCGCATTATCAGAAAGCGCTTTTGCGTCTTTATCGCTATTTTTTTCGCATCCAAAAACCGAAACCGAAACGCCAAGTAATGATAAGAATATGAATTTTTTTAACATAATCTCTCCAGATTAATAAATAAAATTACTATCAGTTATTATGGTTAGATGTAGAATCGGCCGATTGGGTTCCGTTAGCGTTATAATATGGGGGATATGGTCCCTGATCAGGTTCTTTACGCGTATTGTTGATAATAAAAAATACAAGCAAAACGACAATTGTCAGGGAAGTCCAAAATAAATTTTGATATCTCGGGTCGATAAGATGTTTTTTAGGAGTTTCGCTTTTCCCAATTTTTCTGTCTTTTTGTTTCTTTTCGTTTAAACTCATTGCTTTCTCTGCTATTTATGTTCGCCAAATATAAAAATATTTTCTGATTAAAATAATACAAAAGTTATTCTTGGCGGAATAAATAAACAAGCGGTAAAACGCCGTAAAACAAAGCGGCTTTGGTTAAATGTATTTTATCTTAGCGTTGTAAAAAGTTATAATAATAACATATTTTTTGTTAGTTTTGCATAGGGAAAGGGAAGAATAATTTAAAGTGGGAGAAAACATGACTAAATCTAATCTGAAATCTGCAATTGCCAGATACGCGTTACAATCGCTTAAACAAATATCAATATTATTTCAACACGTAGCAATTTCTTTTTTGGTATTCAGATTTTTCGTCGGGGAAGATTTGCTGTTGTTAAAAGGGGACTCGTCAAGTTTGGGGAATATGATAGATGGGACTGCCATGCGCCCATACGTTCTTCGTGTTCTAATTCCAGCAACAATAAGGTTTATACGGGGCTTAGTTCCTGAAACCGCAAAGCTTAATATACAGGCGTTTTTTGAAAAACATAATTGGTTTGTTGCTTATTTAAGATCGGATAGAGCGGTTGAAAACGCTTTAGCTCTTGTGTTAAGTTTTATCTTTTTCTTAGGCTTTTCGTTTGTCTTAAGGAGCCTGGCAAAACGTTTTTATTGCAAAGAACCTTTTGTGCAGTCTCTTGTCGTTTATGGCGGTATGCTGATAATTCCGCTATGCTCCTCCTATGGCCATCATATTTACGACCCGGGAACAATCTTTCTTTTCTCATTTGGCGTGTTATTAGTCGTTAAAGAGCGTTTGCTCCCAATGTTGATTTTCTTTCCAATATTAGCTTTGCATAAAGAAACGTCGGTTTTACTAATCCTTGTATTTATTGTATATCAGTTCCGGCGTATGCGGCTGCCGAAAATAGCGGTAATCTCATCTGTCATGGGGGCGGTATGGGTTGTAATAAGAATTTTTGTTATACGAGCGTTTGCCGCTAATCCGGGTTCTGTTGTGGAGTTTCATCTTTTTGATCACAACCTTAAACTGTTTAGTAATCCTATTGAAGCTTGTTTTTTCTTAGTAGTTGTTATAGTTCTTGGAGCGCTAATTTCTTATGACTGGAAATCTAAAAATCAATTTCTTCGTCAGGGTTTTCTTGTAGTTTTTTGTCCTCTCTATTTTCTTGCCATATTTTTTGGCTTTATTGATGAGCTTAGAGCGTTTTACGAAGCGGCTCCATTTATTGCGTTATTAATTGCTCCCCCGATAGCAAAATTAGCGCGTTCATAATTGTTTTTTATGTAATATGGGGTTGATATATAATTTTGGGATATTTAGTGAAAAAGATAACGATGATAATTATTCTCTTATGGATTTGTAATCCAATTTTCCCGCAAGGCGCAGATTCCGTATATCAAAGAAATGATACCACATATAAATACTGGATGACGGGCGGAATAATGCTGCAAAGCAAAGACGCTTCGGTAAATGTAAGTTATAATTTTTCGATAAACGATTTTTTCTATAAAGTTGGTTATCGGGCGGTAGGCGGCGCCCCTCTGCAAAGATTTGGAAGTCTTGAACGCGAATTTAATACGTTTGATATTTCAATTGGAAGAAGAACAATAAGCGACTGGGTATTTGCCGCTTTTTTTATTGGGCCATGTTTTATTTATGGGGATAAATTAGTCGATCACGATATAAAAAATTTTAATACAATAGGGCTGCAAGTGGACGCTCAACTATTATTCAGACTGGCTAATGAAATTGGAATTGGCTTGGGTTTATTTGGCAATCTTAACTTTGAAAGAGCATATGCTGGGATTGGCCTGAATGTCACTATTGGAAATGGGAAGTAACCCAAAGCTAAATTCTTAAACTTTATTCCTTTCGAAAAAACACATGACTTTATCTAAGAGCCAGTAAAATTATTAAAATATCTTATTTTTTATTAGTTTTACATATGGAAAGGGAAGAATAATTTAATGCGGGAACCAACATGATTAAATCTAATCTGAAAATTAAAATTGATAGATATGCATCACAGGCTCTTAAGCAAATATCAATATTATTTCAGCACGTAGTAATTTCTTTTTTGGTATTCAGATTTTTTGTCGGGGAAGATTCGCTCTCATTAACAGGAAAGTCGGCAGAGTTTGGGATGCTGATTGACGGAACAGCGGCGCGTCCTTATGTGCTTCGCGCTCTTATTCCTGGAACAATAAGATTAATAAGGAATCTTATTCCCGGGACTTTCCAAAGTCAGCTCACGTCGTTTTTTGCAGCAAAAAAATGGTTAATCTTTTATTTTAAGTCAGACAGAGCGTTTGAATACGCTATAGCTCTTGCTTTAAGCTTCCTTTTTTTCTTAGGTTTTTCATTCGTCTTACGGAGCCTGGCAAAGCGTTTTTACCCGGAGGAACATTTTGTGCAGCATCTTGTAGTTTATGGCGGTATGCTAATACTTCCTCTATGCTCCAGCTATAGTCATTTTATATATGATCCGGCCACAATTTTTCTTTTCTCTTTTGGAACGCTGCTTATTGTTAAAAACCGCCAGATTCCGCTGCTGATTTTTTTCCCTTTATTGGTTCTTAATAAAGAAACGTCGGTTCTTCTTATACTTGTTTTTATAGCATATCAATTCCGGCGTATGCCATTTATTAAAATTGTCGCAATCTCGGTTAGCATGGGGGCGATATGGTTTATATTCAGAATGTTAGTTTTACAGACGTTTGCTGCAAACGCCGGAGTTATAGCAGAGTTTCATTTTTTTGATCATAATCTAAAACTTTTTGGCAATCCGGCTTCAGCCTGTTTATTCTTATTAACTTTTATATCGCTTGGCTCTCTCATTTTTTATGATTGGAAAACAAAAGATCAATTCCTTCGCTGGGGTTTTATAGTCGTTTTTTGTCCTCTCTTTTTTCTTTCTATATTTTTTGGTTACATTGATGAAATCAGAGCGTTATATGAAGCGGCGCCATTTGCAGCTTTATTAATAGCGCCTTCTATAGCAAAATTAGCGCGTTCATAAAAGAATACACAAAGCCCGCTTGTAAAACAGAAGTTAAATCTTTAGATTTAGTAATTAAGCAAAATAAACAAGAAGCAAAATTATGAAAACATCTAATAGCGAAAAATTATTTGAAACAGCAAAGAATTATATCCCCGGAGGAGTAAACTCTCCTGTAAGAGCATTCAAGTCAGTTGGCGGCGTTCCAATTTTTATGCAAAAAGGGAAAGGTTCAAAACTAACCGATGTTGACGGAAACGAATACATAGATTTTATTGGCAGCTGGGGTCCGCATTTGTTTGGGCATAATCCGGCATTTATAAAAGAGGCTTTATTAAAGGCAATAGAAAACGGAATCAGTTTTGGCGCGCCTACAGAGCTTGAAGTAAATATGGCGGTCTTAATTTCTGAAATGGTTCCTTCCATTGAAGTTGTTAGAATGGTAAATAGCGGCACAGAAGCTACTATGAGCGCGGTAAGAGCCGCAAGAGGCTATACAGGCCGCGATAAATTTATAAAGTTTGAAGGCTGCTATCATGGCCATGCGGATTTTTTCCTGATAAAAGCGGGTTCGGGAGCTTTAACGTTCGGAACGCCTACAAGTCCCGGCGTAACAAAAGGAAACGCGGCGGATACTCTGATTGCGGATTACAACGATATTGAGTCGGTTAAAAAAAATGTAGCGCAAAACAAAAGCCAGATTGCGGCAATAATAGTAGAGCCTGTAGCGGGCAATATGGGGGTCGTTAAAGCGACGGATTCTTTTCTTAAAGGGCTTAGGACTTTGTGCGACGAAGAGAAAATTGTTCTAATTTTTGACGAAGTAATGACAGGCTTTAGAGTGGCCATGGGCGGAGCGCAGGAATTATTCGGTATAAAACCCGATCTTACTACATTTGGTAAAATAATTGGCGGAGGAATGCCCGTAGGCGCGTTTGGCGGAAAGCGGGAAATTATGGAAATGATTTCTCCAAGCGGACCTGTTTATCAGGCCGGCACTCTTAGCGGCAATCCAATGGCTATGGCGGCGGGTTATTCGGCTTTGGGATATATACGGGCTCATCCGGAAATCTATGCTCAGCTTGAAGAAAAATCGGCTTATCTTGAAAATGGTTTTAGAGAAAATATGAAAGCTCTGGGGAAGAATTTTGCTATGAACAGAGTCGGCTCTATGACGACATTGTTTTTTACAGAAGAGAAAGTAACTGACTTCAAATCGGCAATAAAATCAGATACTGTTTTATATGGGAAATATTTTCACGAGATGCTAAACAGAGGGATTTATTTAGCTCCAGCGCAGTTTGAAGCGGCGTTCGTTTCTATGGCGCATACCACGGAGGATATTGACAGAACAATTAACGCTCATTACGACGCAATAAAAACAATCGCGGAAAAATAAGCGATTAGCCTTCCAGGTATTCGAAGGATATCCTGAAAGTTGGAACAAAATTCAGCGGAAATGCGCAGATTGAAATCTACGCTCCAAAATAAAAAACCTTCAAAAACGCATGCTCTAACAGCAGCGTCTTCGAAGGTTAACATCCTTTCTCTCACACCACCTACCCGCCTCAGGCGGGTAGGTGGTGTGTTTGTCCGTCTAAATTCACATTACAACTTCTATCAGCAGTACTCGTCCCAGCTTTTAATTTTAAGATCATTGTTCAGGTAGCGGGGCAGAGCCTTAACAAACCTTTTTGCAAACTGAATGTTTGTAATAAGTGGAATGTTTAAGTCTATCGCTTTTCTTCTGACAATATAATCGCTGTCGAGCTCTACGCGTTCGGTAGTTTTAGGAATATTAATTACAAGATCAATTTTCCCTTCTGCCATATAAGTTAAAATACTCGGTTCAACATTATCAAACGGACGTCGAAGTTCGGTTACGTCTATTCCGTTTTCTTTGTAGAAATCGGCCGTTCCTTTTGTGCCGTAGAATTTTAATCCTAATGCCTGGAGAGCTCTCGCTTCTTCCAAAAATTCCGCTTTGGATTTAAGCACGCCTGTTGAAAGCAGAATGCCTTTTTTAGGAATGCGGAACCCGGTTGAGAGCAGACTCTTTAAGAAGGCTTCGTTAAAGTCGTCGCCAAGACAGGCCACTTCGCCCGTAGAAGACATTTCAACGCCTACTACCGGATCGGAACCTTTTAGTCTTGTAAACGAGAACTGCGAAGCTTTAACTCCCACGTAATCTACGTCGAACGAAGACTTATCAATACGCGGGACTTTTTCTCCCATCATTAACTTTGTGGCTATATCGATAAAGTTGATCTTCAGAACCTTTGATACAAACGGGAAGCTTCTTGAAGCTCTAAGATTGCACTCAATTACTTTTACGTCGTTATCTTTTGCAATGTACTGGATATTGAAAGGTCCTGTAATTTCAAGAGCTTTTGCAATTTCCTTGGTAATTGTTTTAACGCGCCGCATAGTTTCAAGATAAGTTCTTTGCGGTGGCAGAACAATGGTAGCGTCGCCTGAATGCACTCCTGCATTTTCTACGTGTTCAGAAATAGCGTAGCAGAAAAGATTACCGTTCTCAGCAACTGCGTCTACTTCAATCTCGCGAGCTTCGGTAATAAATTTACTTATTACTACCGGGTGTTCCTGACTGATAGCCGAGGCCTTATCCAGATACTCTTCCAATTCGTCTTCCGTAAGAACAATGCTCATAGCCGCGCCGCTTAGCACGTAGCTTGGGCGTATAAGAACCGGGTAATCAACCTTGTTGGCAAATTCCTTTGCCGATGCAAGGTCAGTAAGCTCCGCCCAATCCGGTTGATCTATTTCTTTATCGTCAAGTATCTGTGAAAATTTATGCCGGTCTTCTGCGTTATCAATCTGAAGCGGGGAAGTGCCGAGTATTTTTACTCCCGCGTCGTAAAGCTTCATTGCTAGGTTGTTTGGTATCTGACCGCCCATCGAAACTATCACGCCCTCAGGGTTTTCTTTTTCGTAAATATCAAGTACTCGCTCAAAGCTCATTTCGTCAAAGTATAGCTTATCACAAATGTCATAATCGGTGCTGACAGTTTCAGGATTATAATTAATCATTATTGTCTTATAGTCAAGCTTATTCAGCGTCATTACTGCGTTAACGCAGCACCAGTCAAATTCAACCGAGGAACCGATGCGGTATGCGCCGCTGCCAAGCACTACAATCTGGTTTGCTTCGCCTATTTTAATATCGTCCTGATATCCGTTATAACTTAAGTACAGATAATTTGTCTGCGCAGGATATTCTGCTGCAAGCGTATCTATCTGTTTTACGCATGGTATAATGTTTAATTCTTTTCTTCTCTTTCTTACGTCAAATTCCTGAGCGCTGGTAAGCAGACCGATTTGTTTATCGGAAAAACCTTTCTGCTTTGCTTCTTTGAAAACGTCAAAAGAAAGTTTACCAAGTTCCTTCCCTTTTAGTTCGGCTTCCATATCAATAATGTTCTTCATCTTATAAAGAAACCAGTTATCAATTTTGGATAGAGCGTGAACCTGCTCTACTGTGTAGCCGGCCTGAAAAGCCTGGGCGATAGCAAAAAGTCTTCTATCGGTAGGCTTGGCAATTTCTTCGTCAAGGTTCTCAAAAATTAATTCGTTACAGGCAAACCCGTTCAGCCCAATATCAAGCATTCTGATAGCTTTCTGGAAAACTTCCTCAAAGCTGCGGCCGATAGACATTACTTCGCCTACTGATTTCATTTCGGAACCAAGAAGCGTGCTGACCTGACGGAATTTCTGCAAATCCCAGCGTGGATATTTTATTACCACATAATCCAAGGCTGGTTCAAAACATGCCGAAGTTTCTTTTGTGATGATGTTTTCAATTTCGTTAAGCGAATAACCAAGCGCTAATTTTGACGCTATAAAGGCAAGCGGGTAACCGGTCGCTTTTGAAGCAAGAGCGGAGCTTCTGCTAAGACGCGCGTTTACTTCAATAATTCTGTAATCTTCCGATTTCGGATCAAGAGCGTACTGTATGTTGCACTCGCCAATAATGCCAAGATGTCGTATAAGCTTAATGCCTATGGAACGAAGCATAAAGTTTTCGGAAGAGGACAGGGTTTGCACAGGAGCTATAACAACGCTGTCGCCCGTATGTATTCCCATCGGATCGATGTTCTCCATATTACAGACTGTAATACAGTTGTTATATTTATCGCGCACAATTTCGTACTCTACTTCTTTCCAGCCATAGAGAGATTCTTCAATCAAAATCTGGTTAGTAAAAGAGAACGCCCGTTTTGCTCTTTCAATAAGTTCGGTTTTGTTGTTTACAATGCCGGAACCAAGTCCGCCAAGCGCATAAGCGATACGAACCATAACCGGGAAGCCAATTCCTTCAGCCGCAGCGACAGCTTCTTCCACATTGGAAGCTGTTTTGCTTGTGGCGACCTTAAGCCCAACTTCGGCTACTTTTTGACCGAATAAAAGTCTGTCTTCGGTATTCTTAATAGCTTCAACCTGGGTGCCTAGCACTTTAATTTTGTACTTGGCAAGCAGTCCTTTATCATAAAGCTCAACGCCTATGTTAAGCGCCGTCTGACCGCCAAAGCCAAGCATAATGCTATCTGGTTCTTCTTTAATAATTACTTCTTCTACAAACTCAAGTTTTAACGGAAGGAAATAGACTTTATCGGCAAGTTCTTCCGAAGTTTGGATAGTAGCAATATTGGGGTTAATTAATACTGTTTCAACGCCATCCTCTATAAGGGCTTTTATCGCCTGGCTGCCGGAGTAATCAAATTCTCCCGCCTGCCCAATCTGTAAAGCGCCCGAACCGAGGATTAATACTTTTTTAGGTTTACCTTTCTTTATCATTTTAAAGCCCTCACAAACATGTCAAAAATAAATTCAGTGTCATCCGGTCCCGGAGAGGCTTCAGGATGAAATTGCGCGCCGAATAATGGTTTGGAAATATGAATGATTCCTTCGTTTGTTCCGTCGTTATCATTTATAAACCATTCGCGCCAGTCTTCGGGTAATGTGTCGTTATCAATAGCATAGCCATGATTTTGGGATGTTATGTAGCACCGTTTTGTGCCGGCTTCGTTTACTGGCTGGTTGTGACTGCGGTGACCGTACTTTAATTTATATGTGTTTGCGCCTGCGGCAAGCCCCAATACCTGACATCCAAGGCAGATGCCTAAAATTGGAATCCCTTTTTCAATTGCCTTTCTTGTATTTGCAATTGTTTCGGTGCAGACTTTCGGGTCGCCCGGCCCGTTTGAAATTACAATCCCGGAAACGTCTTCGTTTACAAAATCGTAGTTGTAGGGCGTTCTTAGCACAGAGATATCTCTTCTTAAAAATGCCTGTATTATATTGTTTTTTGCTCCGCAATCTACAAGTAATATCCTTTTGCTTCCTTTTTTGTAAGTAATCGGTTTAATTACGCTTACTTCGGAAGCTAAATTGCGTTTATTTGGGTCTTCAAATTTAAGTTTATCTTCAGTCCCTTCAATTATTACCTTGCCGAGCATAGTTCCTTTTTCTCTCAGCTGACGGGTAAGAGCTCGTGTATCAATTCCATAGATGCCCGGTATATTTTGCTCGGTCATCCAGTCTGATAATGATTTTTTAGCGTTCCAGTGTGAATAATCGAACGAGTAATCGGAGATAATAAGAGCCTGAACATGAATCCCTTCAGATTCAAAATTCTTTGGCAGGTCGTTCTCTCTTTCGTCGCCCGGCACGCCGTAATTGCCAATTAGCGGAAAAGTGCAGACGAGAATTTGTCCGTTATACGAAGGATCGGTCATCGTTTCCGGATAACCAACCATTCCCGTATTAAAGACAACTTCTCCAGTACAGTTTTTGGCAGAGCCGAAAGCATATCCCGTATACTCCGTTCCGTCTTCTAATATTAATTTTGCTTTTTGTTTTTGATTCATTGTTAATATCCTAATGAAAAAATAGTGACTATAGGAGTGTCAAAAAAGTCGGAGACAAATATAAGAAATTATTTGATTGGAATTAAGTAAAATAATACAATTATTAAAATATATTTAGTTTTATGCAGAAATACTGCCAAATATGCCGTTTGTGTGTATATTTTTGCAAAATAATGTATTTGGCAATAATAGGCTGCGCTCATAGGAATATCTCGACTAATTTGGTTTGTATCTTATTGCTTTCCCCACAATTCCGCATATTTCTATTAATTTGCGGAGTGTGGCTCCGTATATTTATATTAATTTAGGGAATTAGCCGGATAAATAGCTAAATATCGCAGGAATTACTTCTTACGATAAAACGCTTTGTTTGTTTAATCCCTATATTTATATTAATTTGCGGAGTGAGACTCCGTATATTAATAAGAATTTGAGAATATAATGATTCCACGTAATTACAATCTTGAAGAATTAATTCAAAAAAATAAAGTATTGGTAATCTATGGCGCGCGTAGAGTTGGGAAAACTACTTTACTCATGGATTTTTTGAATAAAACTAAATTGAAGTACAAACTTGATTCAGGCGACAATATTAGAGTACAGCAAATATTTAACTCGCAGGATTTTGACGAGTTGCTTGAGTATGCCGAAGGTTACGATCTAATTGCAATTGACGAAGCCCAGCAAATTAAAAATATAGGAATGGGGCTAAAAATATTAGTCGACCAAAAACCAGGCATTCAAATAATAGCCACAGGTTCGTCTTCCTTCAGGCTACGCCAAAATATTGGCGAACCATTGACTGGAAGAAAGCGGACTATAACCATATTTCCGTTTTCTCAATTAGAACTTTTAAATAAATACAATAAATTTGAACTGAAAGATAAACTTGAAGAATATCTAATATTTGGTTCATATCCCGAAATTGCTTTAGAACCAGATATAAATAAAAAAATTGAAGCTTTAAGAGAACTTACAGACTCTTATCTCTTAAAAGATATTTTGAGCTTAGATAATATTAAAAATCCCCGGCCGATACATGACCTTTTGAAACTAATCAGTTTTCAGGTTGGGAGCGAAGTATCCTTAAATGAACTGGCGCGCCAGATCAGAATAGACGCAAAGACCGTCGACCGTTATTTGCAACTTCTTGAAAATGCTTTTGTTATAAAAAGAGTAGGCGGATACAGCGGCAATATGAGAAACGAAGTTACTGCAAAAGCCAAGTATTACTTTTGGGATAATGGAATCCGGAATGCGTTGATTTCACAATTTAACAAATTGGAAAACAGAAACGATACCGGAGCTTTGTTTGAAAATTTTGTAATTACCGAGAGAATGAAATCTAACGCATATCTGAATAAGTATGGCGAAGCTTATTTTTGGCGGACATACAGCCAGCAGGAAATAGATTACGTTGAAGAAATTGACTCAATACTGCACGGTTATGAAATAAAATGGTCTGAAAAAGCAAAGGCAAAACGGCCTTCTTTATGGAATTATCACGGCTCGCAATATCAAATAATAAACAGGAGCAATTATTTAGATTTTATTTTCCAGCAATAACATAGGGGATTTGTTGTAATGGTTCAAGGGAAAAAGGAGAAATTGAGGTTGATAAAACAGCAATGAATTCTTAACTTAACATTTAATAAAAATTGGGTTTAATATTTATTCGATATGCAATTTAATTATCGAAAGAAGTCTCCAACAGAAGAAATAATAAAAAATAATTAATAAATTAATTGAAAATTGGAAATAACTATGAGGCGCAATTATAAATCGAGAACCTTAAAAAAAACAAAAAAAGTTGTAACAAAAAAAAGTTGTAAAAAGCTAAATTCCCTCCGACCAAAACGATTAAAGTTAATATGGGAAAAAACATCAAGACCAACTCTTGGAAAAGGCGACGGTGGAGGATAAATATTGAAGCTAATTATTTTAAAAACTTGAGGATCAATAAATTATGTGGAATACAATTTATAATTTCATAAAAACATTTTTGAAAGAAGACAAAGTTCTAAAAGATCGGACTGAGGTTCTGGCCTTATATAATAAAAGTAGTATAAAAGCTAGTGATGTAAATAGACAATTAGGATTTGCTGGAATAGGAATAATATGGTTGTTTAGAAATAGTATACTTATATCTTCTGCCAAAGAAAAATTCATTATTCCAGAAGAATTATTTAAACCAGCTACACTTATAATATTTAGTCTAGGAATAGATCTATTACAATATATTATTGCTACAGCTATATGGGGGATAACAAATAGATATTTAGAATTAAATGAATTAGAAAAAGAAGCTTCAGGAAAATTCAGTAGATTTTCCCCAATTCCCATATTATGCTTATTTTGGTTAAAAATGATCGCAATGTTATTCGGATATATATTAATAATTATTTTCATTTATAATAACATCATGTTTAAATAGTATCATTTAATCGAATAATTAAATTAATTTCCCCTGCCCCTTAACTTCCATTTTTATTCCATCAAATCACTTCCCAAATTTAGGCCCTTCATCTAATTTTATTTCCGGTGGTATAATCTGATAATAAGACAAACTCTTTATATTATCATCCTTAAAATTAATAATCCTTACTCCGTATTTCTTTCTTATATCTGTAATCCTGCCGTGAATATTGGCATAACCGTAGTGATTAACTCCGAAAATTTTTTCTAAAATCACGGTTGTGCTATGGGCGTTTCCGTCTAAAAGCAAATCGTAAATTTTACTTATCTGACTTATTTTATTTTCCATAGTGATTAATAAACTTAGTATTGTACTTATTAATAAAATCCCTTATAGCCTCGGACATTGTGGTCTTATTCTTCATCGTAGCTTCATCAAATAAATCGTGAGCTTCTTGAGGAACAATAGACTGAACTCTGATTAATCCGTTATTTCCAGAATAAGCTTTAGTGTTTTTAACTTGATTTTTCTTGGACATATTAAATATTTTTAGGTTGATAAACAGTTTTCCCGGCTAAAGTATTTTTGCTTAAATATTTCCAGTTATTAAATTTCTTAGTCCGGCCTTTTCTAAGAGATTGTTTATATTCTAAAATAGTTTCTTTTTTCATAATTATTTATTAATTAATTGTTTATTACATTTTGGGCAATTAGTTATATTTTTATTTTGTTCTCTTTTAGGTATTTTATATTTATTAGTCCAAAAAGTATAATCACAATTGAAACAATAAAACATTTCTGCTAACTTCATATTAATAATTACTAATAAAATTTCTTAATCCAGTTTTATATTGTCTTCGCCATTTTCTTCCTGCTGCGCCTCTTCCGCTCTTGCTACTCACTTTAATTTGGTGTTTATGAGCCATATTATTTATCTTTATAATCTTCAATTAAATTTGGTAACTTCCCCATAATCCAACCCATAAATAAAGGATACTCGCCTTTCCCTAATTCTCTCTCTATTAAAAATCTTTGCTTTTGGCTTGGACTTTTACCTTTTTCAAATTTAATGTCTGCGTTAGTTTTTAAGTTAATAACGTTGTCTATGCGTTCAACTTTCAAACGGTATTTAATAATTGGTAAATCGTCGCTTTCGGAGTCTTCTTTTTCTTCGCTCACCCTTTGGGCAATTAAGAATATTCCGTAATCAGTTTGAGACAAAAGTTTTTCATCGGTGGCTAAATCTCTAACGTTCAATAAAACAATTTAATTCACAAATTTATAATTATCCTCCTTATTCCAGTCACTTTTATCTCGGCGAAGTCTTGCCTTTAGCTTCAGTGTCGACTATAAACATAGAGTATTTATATTCGGTTAGTGTCCAAGACTTTATTAATATCTTCTATAATCCCCCCAGAATTCCGATAGGGGGACTAAGAAAAAACTAATTATCTTCCGCCATACCAGATTCAAAATCTGGCTCTCCCAACGGCTCATCGGGGATATCAATAGTTTCCCCCTCTTTCATTTCTTTTTCTTTCGGCTGCCAAGTGTCTAACTCGGCGTAAAGTTTACCATTTTGCGATTCTTTTAAATTTAAATTAACATAACCACTGGCGTTAGCCTTTGAGTGTAAATAAGCGATAAACTTATTTACGTTAAAGGATAAACTACCCTTTATAAATTCTGGCGCACCTTCTCTTGTTAACTTTTGCTCAGTTAACTTTTGCTCAATATCGTAATAATTGACATTATGTAAAAAACGCTTTACATTTTATTTGTAATTAAAAGTCATGTTCATAAAGCAAGAACAAACTAATAATTTGATAAAAACATGATAAATTAATTATCCCTTTTAGAGTAATAAAAGGATTCAAATTTCAGTGGGAGAATGATTGTGGGAAAAGGTGCGGGAAAGCTTTTCAGGTTAATAATTTTAATAAGGCCAAAATGAAAAAGCTCTTTTTTAGCAATCAGCGCACCAAATTTGTTTTGGCGGCTCTAGTAATCTTCCTGTTTTTGAGCGGTCAAAAACTTTTTGCGCAAAACGAGGACTTTACTGTTTATTGGACAAGCCACAGTATTAACAGTTGGGCGTCGAACTATACTCCCAAAATAAACGAACCGGTAACCATAACAGTAGAGCTTGAGTCGCCGGTGGATTTTTATCAAAGTGGAAACATAGGATTCACTATCCAGCCGGGAATGGAATTATTAAGCGGGACAAACAGATATACATGCAAGTTAAAGAAAGGAGAAAAAGTATCAATTAAGGCAGTAGTAAAATTTACGGAAAGGAAAGTATTTGATCTAAATGTTGATTGCGGCAAAAGCGTGCGTAAATTATATTCCATATATGTAGATGGAGCCTTTAGAGAAAATAGCGATATTTCCAGTTATAGGTATTCCGTTAACCTTGATAAAAAAGCGCTTGAATCAATGAAAAAAGATTCCTTGAAGGATAAAAAGTTATATTATGAACCTAAAGAGTATAATAGTCCGCTACCCGAGTTATTGAATGAAGCATCCGTATATCAAAGCAGTCCAGGCGGCATAAGACTTGAGTTTAACAGAACTAAAAGCTTATTTTTATATACTAAGTATGATTCTCTGAATATTGAAGCCACAAAGAAGTATAATCTTGAAGTAGTTTACTATAACTTAAACCAAGAATTCAAAAGTATTCACAAAGGATTTAGAGAAATAAAAAAAGCGATATATGAAAAACGCCAGGCGTTGAAGAAGCAAGAACTCCAGAAACAAAATCTGGGGAAAAGCGGCGCTAAATCTAAAACGGCTCCGGAGGAATAGAATTACATTATAAACTATAAAACAAAAGAGATTTTTATCTCAAATTCCGATAAAATGAGATTATTCCAGACAGTATGGGAGTGTAAAATAGTTTGTGTAAATGGAATTGAAACAGATCACGAAGTGGAGCCCGAAGGGCGGAACGAAGTGATCTGTTTTGGGCGAAAAATTCGCCTGTAA
>WSSedL1CaDRAFT_10001097_pt1 | contig 16860 bp, 14 predicted proteins | sample WetSurSL1Cattail_FD_9464 | JGI IMG/M metagenome (IMG submission 9464)
CGAGCAAAGCATCAATAGCTGCCACACCCATCCGACTGGCAATGATTCGGTCGTAAGCAGTAGGAGACCCACCACGTTGAATATGTCCAAGAATCGTCACACGCACATCGTATTCGGGATGTTCTTTATGCATACGTTCAGCCAAGCCATTTGCTCCACCAGTTATTTCACTTTCGGCAACTATAACAATACTACTGTTTTTGGATTTTCTGAAGCCGTTTCTGATCAATTCTTCCAACTGATCCACTTTAGTTTCACGTTCAGGGATAATGGCAGCTTCAGCTCCCGAAGCAAGTGCACTGTTCAAAGCCAGAAAACCGGCATCACGCCCCATCACTTCAATAAAAAACAAACGTTCGTGCGAAGTAGCTGTGTCACGGATTTTATCGACGGCATCGATGATTGTATTTAAAGCCGTATCGTATCCGATAGTAGAATCTGTTCCGTAAAGATCATTATCAATTGTACCTGGAAGCCCAATAATGGGTACATTAAATTCCTGAGCAAAAATTCTTGCTCCGGTAAAAGTACCATCACCTCCAATAACAATGAGGGCATCAATACCTTCTTTTTGTAAATTTTCGTAAGCCTGTTTGCGCCCCTCAGGAGTGCGAAATTCGGTACAACGGGCACTTTTCAGGATTGTCCCACCCTGTTGAATAATGTTACTTACATTTTGAGTTTGAAATTCAATAATCTCTCCGCTAATTAATCCTTTGTATCCCCGGTAAATGGCTTTGACCTTGATCCCATTAAAAATTGCAGCTCGAGTCACCGCACGTATAGCAGCATTCATACCCGGAGCATCGCCACCGGAAGTTAAAACTCCGATACATTTAATTGCATATTCCATTTCTTTATAACTTTTAATACCTTATTTATTGCTCAATTCGACAAGTCTGTTTTCCACCTCTTCCATTAACCAACGAGGGGTTGAAGTGGCTCCGCATATCCCGATTTTTTTTGTCAAGTCTATATTTAAATCATCTACCTCAATAGCTTCAGAAACCATAAAAGTATTTGGATTAATAGATTTTGCATGCTCAAAAAGCACCTTGCCATTCGAACTTTTTTTTCCACTTACAAAAATTATGATATCGTTTTGCTGTGCAAAAGTAGTAATATTTGGAATCCGATTTGCAACTTGCCTGCAAATTGTATCGGAATATTCAAATTCATTTATTTTCTCTATTTTTTGTGACACTGTTTTTACCAAATGATTAAAACCATCGAGCGATTTGGTAGTTTGAGAAAAAAGACGGATATTTTTATTAAAATCAATTTTATTCAGTTCCGTTTCATCCTCAATTACAATGGCTTTTCCATCGGTTTGTCCAACTAATCCATTTACTTCGGCATGACCGTGATGTCCGTAAATGACTATCTGAGTATCAGGAGAGTTAGTTGTTTCATAAGCATTTTTTATTCTTGCCTGAAGTTTCAGCACAACCGGACAAGAGGCATCGATAAGCGTAATATTATTGGTACGAGCAATTTCATAAGTACTTGGAGGTTCACCATGCGCGCGAAGCAAAACTTTGACGTTTTTTAGTTGAGCAAACTGTTCGTGGTCAATAGTTATTAACCCCATACGTGTAAGGCGTTCCACTTCCTGTCCATTGTGGACAATATCGCCTAAACAATATAAAGTTTCACCGTTTTTTAATTCTTCTTCGGCCTTTTGAATGGCATTAACCACACCAAAACAAAAACCCGATTTTTTATCAATCTCTATATTCAGCATGAAAAGATTTTCTTTTAAACATATCTGCGTGGTAACAAGAAAATAACAAAGTACTTGTTTTTTTCGATTATTCTAACGTTTTTTCTGCAAATAATGTTTTTAAAACTGTTTGTTGTTCTGCCGGCGAAAGTAACGTATTATCAATCACTACAGCATCATCGGCCTTCCTCAACGGGCTTTCAGCCCTGTTCTGATCGCGATCATCGCGTTCTTTTACATTAGCAAGTACCTCATTATAATTTACATCTTCTCCTTTAGCAATCAGCTCATCCATTCTGCGCTGCGCTCTTATCTCAGGAGATGCTGTAAGAAATATTTTTAATTCAGCATCAGGAAAAACTACAGTACCAATATCCCGACCATCCATCACAATTCCTTTTTCCACACCCATCAGCTGTTGCTGACGAACCAATTCACGGCGTACAGCGCCAATAGTGCTTACCCGACTTGCTCCGTTTGCCACCTGAAGCGTACGAATCTCATTCTCTACATTTTCATTATTCAAATATATTTCTACTTTACCAGTGTCATTCGTTTTGAATTTCAGCTGAATAGTCGAAATATTTTTTTCTATTTCGGGAATATCCATTTCGGCATCCGTCATCCAGCCGTTTCGGAGGCAAAATAGCGAAACGGCACGATACATTGCGCCTGTATCGACATAGACATAGCCAGTTTCACGGGCAAGTTCCTTAGCCATAGTACTTTTTCCACAAGAGGAGAAACCATCGATTGCCACAATTATTTTTTTCATCAATAATCCGAATATTTAAAGTTTAAATTCGTTGAGAGATGTACTTATCGAAAACAAATACGAATAATTCCCCACCTGAAACTGACTCATACCAAAACCCACCTGAAACTTATATAATTTTATGCCTCCACCAAACGAGAAACCAGCCATTGTTTTAAATCCGTTCATTTTCATTTCCTGTTGGCGACGGTAATTGTAAGAAGCTAAAAGATAAAAGTTTTTACTTGGCAAAAACTCCATCCCAAGTATAGCATGTCTTGCCGCCATATCAAAAAAACTGATATCAGAAACTTCATCAGTTTGAACATCCGAAATATAATTCAAGTTCCATGTTTGCAGGTTATGCAAATTTAATGAAAACCGAAAAGGAGCGTGTTCCAGTTTTTTAGATATTCCAGCCTGTATATTCAGAGGCAACGATTCATAATGCTGACCATTTTCATCAGAATAATATCCTTTAAACTGTGTTCCCACATTCCTAATAACAAATCCTGCTGAAAAAAGATTTTTTGGATCTTTATATGTAATACCTGCATCTAAAGCAAATCCAAAACTGGTATACCGCTCATAAGCCGAATAAATGGGCTTTAGCGTACCACCAACAGTAATATTTTTAGTTAACGGACGGGCATATATCAGATGTAAACTCATATCCTTGGCAGTGAATTCTCCTAAATACTCATCAACATCAGATCTTTCCTCAAACTTTCCATAATCGACATATTGTATCCCAACTCCCAAATAATTATTTTTCCCGATAGTCCATGAATATATTGCCGATCCAAATTTAATATCCGCAAGATAATTCGCCATATTCAAGGCGATTGTTTTAGAGGTTTCTTTTGAGAGCATAGCCGGATTCTGAAAAGCAAAGTTGATATCGTTATCCACCAATGAAATGTTGGTACCACCAAAAGCGGCCAACCGGGAGGATGTAGGCAAATCAGTAAATTTATAAACACCTATCCCCGATTGAGATTTCAGGCTCAAAGAAAAAAATATAACCAATATCAACAGAACACTTTTCTTTATCATTTTTGAAGTCCACTTTACGATTTTTACATTATCAAAGATACAAATTTGATTTTTAGACAATTATACACAACAAAATCGTTTATTTTTTGTTATAACAACAAAGATCAAAGATACAATTTTTTTAAAGACTAAATTTCCAAAAAGCAAACATTGATAGTAACGGAGTTTTTTTTGAAATTGATATATTGCGTATAAAAAAAATTAAAAAATAAAAAGTTGGATTTTAGCATTAAAAAAATTGATTCGGGTATAAAAAATTTAAAAAAATAATAGTACATTTGCCCCTCAGAAATCGAAAAAACAAATCAATATAAATTATGGACGTTAAAAAATCTAAGAAAGCCTCCCTTGAAGACAAAAAATCGCTCTTTCTTCTGATGGGTTTCGTAATGGTTTTATCTCTGATTTACATCGCTTTTGAATGGACAAAAACAGAAGTAACAGTATATCAGAATGAAAATACTACAGCGCAAGCTGAAGAAGAAATTGAAATTGTTCAAACAGCTCAGGAAGTTGCCCCACCTCCTCCACCACCTGCTCCTGAAATAGTAGAAGTGTTAAATGTGGTAGAAAATGATGTAAAGGTAGAATCGGTTGATATTAATACTGAAGATACAAAAGATAAAGGTGTTGACTTAACAGTTCCTACAACTGTTGGAACAGGACCTGTGGTTGAAGAAGAAGATAATGTGATTTTTCAGGTAGTTGAAAAAAATCCAACATTCCCGGGTGGCGATGCAGCTCTTTTCAAATTTCTTGGAGATAACGTAAAGTATCCTGTTATTGCTCAGGAAAATGGAATTCAAGGACGTGTAATTTGTCAATTCGTTGTTAACCGCGACGGTTCTATCGTAGATGTTGAGGTTGTTCGTAGTGTTGACCCGAGTTTGGATAAAGAAGCTATCCGCGTTATCAAATCAATGCCTAACTGGATTCCGGGTATGCAACGTAATAAACCTGTACGTGTGAAATTTACTTTGCCGGTAAATTTCCGCTTGCAAAACTAATAAAGCAAACTTTTTCTCTATTCAATTGTACCAACGGTCAATTGAACGAAACAAAATAATTAAAAACCGTTTGGTAATAGTCCAAACGGTTTTTTTAATCTAAATATGCAAACCGAAATTTATAGCGAAAAAGCAGTCTTAGTTGGCCTTATCACTCAGCAACAGCCCGAAGAACGGGCCAAAGAATATCTGAGCGAGTTAGCTTTTCTTGCAGATACAGCTGGGGCAACACCGGCAAAACTCTTTTATCAGAAAGTTGAATTTCCAAACCCCAAAACTTTTGTCGGGCCGGGAAAACTACAGGAAATAAAAGAATATATTGAGAAGAATGAAATTGGTCTCATTATTTTTGATGATGAACTATCTCCCAAGCAACTCAGAAATATTGAAGCCGAACTGAAAGTCCTTGTTTTGGACAGAACCAATCTGATCCTTGATATCTTTGCTAAAAGAGCACAGACTGCCAATGCCAAAACTCAGGTAGAACTTGCACAGCTACAATACATGTTGCCACGACTGACAAGGTTGTGGACTCACCTCGAACGGCAACAAGGTGGTATTGGTATGCGTGGACCGGGCGAAACCCAGATTGAAACCGACCGACGTATCATCCTGACAAAAATTTCGTTACTTAAACAAAACCTGAAAGACATTGACAAACAAATGTCAACACAACGGAAAAATCGAGGAAAAATGGTTCGGGTAGCGCTGGTAGGATACACTAACGTAGGAAAATCGACGATCATGAATATGTTGAGTAAATCCGATGTTTTTGCAGAAAACAAGCTTTTTGCAACATTAGATACAACTGTAAGAAAAGTTATTATCGAAAACCTGCCATTCTTACTTTGCGATACTGTCGGTTTCATTCGGAAATTACCTCACAATCTGATCGAATCATTCAAATCCACCCTTGACGAGGTTCGTGAAGCCGATTTGTTGATACATGTGGTGGATGTTTCTCACCCGAACTTTCAGGAACAATTAGAAATAGTAAATCAGACTTTAAAAGAAATTGATCCTCAAGAGAAACCATCAATCCTTATATTCAATAAGATAGATGCATTTTCGTATATACCGAAAGAGGAGGATGACTTAACTCCATCGACAAGAGAAAACATCAGCTTGGATGAACTAAAAAAAACATGGATGTCGAAGTTACACGACAATTGTATTTTTATATCAGCTCGCGAAAAGCAAAATGTAGAGACGCTGAAACAGCTTATGTATGAAAAGATTAAAGCCATTCACACTGAACGTTATCCTTACAACGATTTTCTCTTTCAACGCTATGATGAACAAATAGACGGACAATAAGATTATATTGATAAAGATTTCGCCTTATGATAAAATATCGTGATTTAACAGACAAAGAAATTGCTACGCTTGTCGTTTACGGCTGTTCCGCGGAAAACTGGAAAAACATACAGGTTGCCGAAGATTTTTCAGCTCAATTTCTACAGGATGTCCATTTTTCCGGTAAAGTTACATTAGGTACTTATGAAAAGATATTTGATTTGTCAGGAGGTGTAAAAAAACATTCCGGCATTTATAATGCTTTGATTCACAACTGTGACATCAAAAATAATGTTCTGATTAACAACGTAAATAATTATATTGCCAATTACGCTATTGAGGAAGGCGTTTATATCGAAAACCTGAATTTATTATCAGTCGATGGTATTTCATCATTTGGTAATGGCGTAAAAGCCTCTGTAATGATAGAAAGTGGAGGTCGTGAAGTGGAAATTTTCGATTCTCTCTCAGCACCTGTTGCTTATTTGATAGCTTTTTATCGCCATGACAAGGCTTTGATGAGTGCATTCAAAGAACTGACAAATAAATATGTTCAATCCAAAAGTTCGGAAAAAGGTGTTGTAGGAAAAAACTCGCAGATTATCAATTGCGGATCAATTCGAAATGTACGAATCGGAGATAATGCCGAACTGAATGGCATCTTATCTTTAGACAACGGAACCATCGTCAGCAATGAAACAGCTCCGGTAAAAATCGGCTATGGGGTTCAATGCGAAGATTTTATTATTCAATCAGGGAGTTCTGTTACCGACTCGGCAATTTTGACCCGCTGTTTTGTGGGTCAGGGATGCCAAATGGGGAAACAATTTTCAGCTATCGACTCATTGTTTTTTGCCAATTGTCAGGGACTTCACGGCGAAGCTGTTTCTGTTTTTGCAGGGCCCTACACTGTATCCCATCATAAATCCACTTTAATGCTCACCGCTTTATATTCGTTTATGAATGCCGGTAGCGGAACAAACTTTAGCAACCACATGTACAAATTAGGGCCAGTACATCAGGGAATTACAGAACGCGGCGTTAAAACATCCAGTGGATCGTACATCATGTGGCCTGCTCGGATCGGAGCATTTTCGGTAATACTCGGACGGCACAAAGGTAATCCTGATTTACAATATCTTCCTTTTTCCTATCTGATCGAAAATGAGGGAGAAAGCCATTTATTACCAGGAATCAACCTGCATAGTGCCGGTACTATGCGCGATGTAGAAAAGTGGCCTACACGCGACCTGAGAAAAGATGAGAAAATTGATCCGATCATCTTTGATTTCTTATCACCATATACCATTTATAAAACGCTGAAAGGCATTGAAATTCTTAAAGATTTGCTCCAGACCATGGATAGTAACGCTACTTTCGTTTGGTATCAGAATTGCAAAATTAAAAAATCGGCGATCCGGAAAGGGATTGAACTATACGAAATGGCCGTTGATAGCTTTTTAGCTAAAACATTATCTATCAAAGTGAAAACGGTTGATGCAGGATCAGGTGAATGGGTTGATTTAACCGGTTTGATTGCTCCTAAAACTGAAATAGATAACCTGTGTAACGAAATTGTCTCTATGAATTTACAACTGACCGAAATAAGCAAGAGACTGACACTCATTTTTCAAAATTATTCAGATTATTGTTTCAATTTCTGTCATTCCATCATTAAGGATAAATACAAAAAGAATGTTTCGGAGCTTTCCGAGTCAGATAGAGAAGCGATAACTCAAAAAGGGGAAAAAGCTGATAAGTATTTAAACGATATAATTCTCAGAGATGCTAAAAAAGAATTTAATTCAATTACAAAAACAGGATTTGGGATAGATGGGGATGAAAATACTCGAAACGCAGATTTTGAAGCTGTTCGTGGAAGTTTCGAATCACATCCGTTTGTAATCGAAAATCAAAAAAATAAATAATTAAAACAATGAATAATTTCAATTTTTATAGTCCTACATTTTTCGTATTCGGTAAAGAGCGTGAAAACGAGGCAGGCAAATATGTAAAAAAATTTAATGGATATAAAGTTCTGATTCACTTTGGAAGTGGTTCGGTAATCAAAAGCGGATTGTTAGACAGAGTAAAAAAATCTTTATCGTCCGAAGGTATTAGTTTTTGCGAACTCGGTGGAGTAGTTCCCAATCCGCGAAGCGGTCTTGTATATGAGGGAATTGAAATCTGCAAAAAAGAAAAAATCGATTTCATCTTAGCCGTAGGTGGAGGAAGTGTTATAGACTCAGCCAAAGCCATAGCTCTTGGCGCACTTTACGAAGGTGATTTCTGGGATTTTTATACTGGGAAAAGAGTAGAAAAAGCATTACCGGTTGCAACCATTCTGACACTGACGGCTGCCGGAAGCGAAGGCTCGACAGGTTCGGTTATTACACACGAAAACGGCATGTTGAAACGCGCTGCTAACAGCGATTTCTTACGGCCGGTATTTTCAATTCTGAATCCTCAGTTAACTTGCTCGTTACCTCCCTACCAGACGGCATGTGGTGCAACCGATATGATGGCACATGTAATGGAACGCTATTTTACCAACACCAAAGATGTTGAAATCACCGACCGTTTGTGTGAAGCTATTTTACTGACAATCATCAATGAAACGCCTAAAGCACTGGCTAATCCCGACGATTACGAAGCCCGTGCCAACCTTATGTGGGCAGGCATGGTGGCTCACAACGACATTTGTGGAGTAGGACGAGAACAGGATTGGTCGAGCCACGGCATGGAACACGAACTTTCGGGACTTTACGATGTAGCCCACGGAGCAGGATTGGCTGTGATGTTTCCGGCTTGGATGAAATATGTGATGCATCACGATGTAAACCGTTTTGCACAATATGCCGTGCGCGTTTGGGGAGTGGAAATGGATTTTCAAAACCCTGAAAATACTGCTAAGAAAGGAATTGAACGTTATGAACAATTTCTGATTTCGATAGGAATGCCAGTTCGTTTTTCTCATCTCGGAGCCAAGGCGGAAGACATTCCAACTCTTGTGAAAACACTCGGATTAGGTGAGCATACACTCGGATCGTTTGTAAAACTAACAGAAAAAGATGTAAGGAAAATTTATGAATTAGCAGTATAGAACACAAATTAGCAATTACATTTTTATAGCTCTGAAAACAACTGAACTTTCAAACGAATGAACAATAAGCATTTGAATTACAGAAATATAAACGACATCAATCTCGAAATAAAGCTCCCGAGTTCAAAAAGTATCAGCAATAGGGCGTTAATTCTAAATGCGCTGGCATACAGTCCATATGAAATAAAAAATCTTTCCGATTGTGATGATACACGGGTGACTGTGAAAGCACTCAATTCAAACGATACCACTTTTGACATTGGTGCTGCCGGGACTTCCATGCGATTTCTGACGGCTTTTCTATCCAAGACTATTGGAGAATGGGTGATCACCGGAAGCGAACGCATGAAAAACCGTCCGATAAAATTGTTGGTTGATGCGCTGAACAGCCTGGGTGCTAAAATTGAATACATCGAAAAAGAAGGTTATCCTCCATTAAAAATTTATGGCAGTGCCCTGATGGGCGGTGAAGTTACTTTGGATGGAGGAATCAGCAGCCAATACATCTCGGCACTTATGATGATAGCACCGGACATGATAAACGGACTGAAAATTAAACTCGAAGGAAAAATTATTTCTGTTCCGTATATTCAAATGACCATGCGTATGATGAAAGAATATGGTGTGGATGTAACTTTCCAAAACAATGAAATTGATATTCAGCCGCAAACGTATCAGCCGGTAAAATACATGATAGAGTCGGATTGGTCGGCTGCATCATATTGGTACGAAATACTTTCGATTGCAGGAAGTGGAAAAGTTTTTCTTTCCGGATTAAACCAAAACAGCACACAAGGCGACAGCAAAGTAGCTGAATTATTTCAACAACTGGGTGTAGAAACAAAATATACAACAAACGGAGTGGAACTTACTTCATCAAATAATTATACCGAAAGATTTGAGTATAATTTTGTCGATCAACCCGACTTAGCCCAAACATTTGCGGTAACCTGTTGTATGAAGGGGATTCCGTTCCATTTCAAAGGAGTACAAAGCCTGAAAATAAAAGAAACCGACAGAATTGCAGCACTTATCAACGAACTAAAAAAACTGGGCTTTTTCCTTTTTGAGCCAAAAGACAGCGAACTGGCGTGGACAGGTGAAAAATGTGAATCGTCCGCCGACATCAGCATAAAAACCTACGAAGATCATCGCATGGCTATGGCTTTTGCTCCGGCTGCCATAAAAATTCCTTTATCAATAGAAGATCCACAGGTAGTCAGTAAATCTTATCCCGGTTTTTGGGTTGATTTCGAAAAGATAAGAACCTCTCACTCTTGAAAGAGAATACTTATGGAATTATTCAGAATTGAAAATATCACCAAACAATTTTCGGAGAAGTTTGTATTGCAGAACTTTTCGTTTGTTGTTTTGCCAGGTGATAAAATCAATATCTCGGGATATTCCGGTATCGGAAAAACAACCATTTTTCGTTTACTGCTCGGATTTGAGCGACCTGATGCCGGAAAAATTATATTTGACGGCGAAGATTTAACCGATGAAAATGTTTGGGTTGTACGCCGTAAAGTAGCTTATGTTAGTCAAGATTTGAATATTGGCAAAGGTAGAGTGAGCGATTTTTTTCAAGAAACACTTCATTACAAAGCCAATCAACATTTAAGAACCGACGCTAAGAATCGGATAACAGAATATCTTTCGCTTTTCAATTTACAAACAGATATTCTTACCAGACAAATAGAAGAACTTTCGGGAGGAGAAAAACAACGCATTGCCATTATTAATGCTTTAATACTGGATAGATCTATTTTCTTTTTAGATGAAATTACTTCTGCACTCGATCCTGCTCTAAAAGAAAAAATCATGAACTTCTTCCTTGAAAACAAAAACTTTACTGTTCTTTACATTTCCCATGATATCTATTCATCTAAAAACACAAAAATAAAAACCCTGAAACTTTGTTAACAAATACACGATCATGAGCGAGACAGTTGACTTATCAATATTTTCCATGATGATGTGCGGCGTTTTACTGCTAATACCTGTCCTGTTAGTCCATTATCTGAAGCTCGGCATTAATCGTAATTTGCTTATCTCAACCGTCCGAATGGTTCTGCAATTAGTTCTGATTGGTTTCTTTCTCGAATATCTTTTCAAACTGAATAACGGATTTATAAACTTCGGTTGGTTTCTTGTTATGATTTTTGTGGCTGTCTATTCAGTCATCAACAATTCCGGTTTAAAATATCAGCATTTTATCCTGCCTGTTTTTCTATCGTTATTTATAGCTAATTTGTTCGTGGTCATATTTTTTAACACGTTCATAGCACGACTCAATTTTATATTCGATGCCCGTTATATGATTGCAATAGGTGGAATGGTACTGGGAAATTCATTACGGTCGAACGTGATTGGTCTGGGCGATTTTTACAAAGCTCTGAACAAAGAAGAGCAATTATACCTTTACAAGCTTTCGCTGGGGGCAAGCCAATTCGAGGCCATGTTGCCTTTTGCAAAAAAAAGTTTCACCTCTGCTCTGAATCCGACTATTGCCACCATGGCCACTATGGGTATAGTTTCGTTGCCAGGCATGATGACCGGTCAAATCTTAGGAGGTTCAGTTCCGCTTGTCGCCATAAAATACCAAATAGCCATCATGGTGGCAATTCTCGCTTCAACCGTGCTCAGTATTGCCATGAGCATCTTATTTACAATTCGTTACAGCTTTAAAAAATCGGGAGTTCTGCGAAAATCAATTTTCAAATAATACGATTTATTTCCGTTTCAATTCTTCTAAAACTTCATACACAATGGGACAAGTATATGCATTTTTAATGGACAGCTGATAAATCTGATAAAATCGTTTCCGGTCGGTATGAGGATATTCCCGACAGGCTTTGGGGCGATTTTCGTAAATAGAACAATAGTTATCTTCACCCAAAAACGGACATGGCATTGATTTAAAAACCATATCGCCATCTTCATCTATTCTTAAATAAGTAGCCACGACATCGGCCGATTTCCGTCTCAACGCTTTTGCTATTTTATCCACATCTTTATCGGTGATTCGCGGACCAAGCGTTCGACAACAACTGGCACATGCCAAACAATCGGCTTTCAAACTGATTGTCCGGTGTAAATCATGGACAATATCGTCCATTTTTTCTATCTTTTTTCTATTTTTTGAATAAAATTTTTGCCATTCTGCTTCTGATTTTTTTGCAAGAATAGATAAAATATTTTTGTCTATCATTCAGATTATTTGTTGGTTATAACTTATATCCATTATACAAAGATATGGAAATATGATACCTAACACAAAAATACGGAGATTTTTTACACAAAAAGCAGTATCTTTGCATCCGCTTTCATGAAATAACAGAAAAAACATGAGTCTATTAAGTAATGTACTGGGACAGTACGATGCACCCCAAAAGGCAAAAGAATTGGGTGTATATCCTTACTTTCGTCCCATTGAATCAGATCAGGACACAGTAGTTCGTATTAACGGGAAACCTGTTTTGATGTTCGGTTCCAATAGTTATCTCGGTTTGACCAACCATCCCAGATTAAAAGAAGGCGCTATCAAAGCCGTTGAAAAATACGGAACAGGTTGTGCTGGCTCTCGCTTCCTGAATGGAACTTTAGATATCCATATTGAACTGGAAGATCGTCTGGCCAAATTGGTTCACAAAGATGCAGCATTAGTGTATGCAACAGGTTTCACTGTAAATTCGGGGGTCGTACCTTGTATCACGGGGCGTGAAGATTACCTGATTTTTGATGAATTTGATCATGCATCCATTATTGAAGGAAAACGTTTATCTTTTTCCAAACAGCTAAAATACCGCCACAACGACATGGGTCAATTGGAGCGTTTGCTTCAAAAATGTGAGCCAGACAAATTAAAAGTAATTGTAGTGGATGGTGTATTCAGCATGGAAGGTGATATGGCGAAACTACCTGAGATTGTCGAATTGGCAAAAAAATACAATGCTTCCATAATGGTAGACGAGGCACACTCACTCGGGGTGTTTGGAAAAACAGGAGCAGGTATTTGCGAGCATTTCGGGTTATCAAACGACATAGATCTGGTAATGGGAACTTTTAGCAAATCGCTTGGTACCATCGGAGGATTTATAGCATCGGACAATAACATTATCAACTATTTGAAACACAATTCCAGAACATTAATTTTCAGTGCTTCAATTACTCCTGCATCTACAGGCTGTGTACTTGCCGCACTCGATGTAATGGCGGAAGAAACGTGGAGAAAAGATGCCCTTTGGGCTAACACCAACCGAGCTAAAGAGGGTTTTCTGAAAGCCGGATTTGAAATAGGGCCTACTGAATCGCCAATTATTCCACTATACGTCAGAGACAATACCAAAACGTTTAAATTGACACGTATGTTAATGGATGATGGTGTATTTGTCAATCCTGTAGTATCTCCGGCCGTACGCTCCGAAGACTCTCTGATTCGTTATTCTTTAATGGCAACGCATACATTTGAACAAATAGATGAATCGGTTGCAAAGATTACCAAAGCAGCGCTTACTCTTGGGATTATTGAGTAATAATGCTCTCATAGTTTTTAAAAATACAAAAGAAAATATATTTTCTTTTTGATATAAAATGAATAGAATTAATCTGAACTTCAGGAGAATTCTATTCATTGCTTTTAAATTGTTATTTAGTTAATACACTCAATTCCGGCATAAACCAGTCCGGTTTCAAAGACAAATATGATAACCGTAACCAATCTCGCCATTCAGTTTGGCAAAAGAGTTTTATTTTCGGATGTAAACCTGAAGTTTACCGCCGGTAACTGTTATGGAGTGATCGGAGCCAACGGCGCCGGTAAATCTACTCTGATTCGCATGTTAAGCGGACAACTTGACGCAACCCGCGGAAATATTCAATTCGGACCGGGCGAACGCCTTTCGGTACTGGAACAAGACCACTATAAATTTGATCATCTTACGGTGATTGATACCGTGATGATGGGGCATGATGTACTTTGGAAAATAAAAGAAGAAAAAGATGCTATTTATCTGAAAGAAGACTTCTCGGATGCGGATGGTATTCGGGCATCAGAACTGGAAGATAAATTTGCCGAGATGAATGGATGGAATGCCGAAAGCGATGCTGCCTCATTATTGAGTGGATTGGGAATCAGGGAAGATGTTCATTATACACTTATGGGAGAATTAAGCGGAGCCGAAAAAGTGCGTGTTTTGCTGGCTCGTGCATTATTTGGCAAACCCGATAATCTTCTCCTCGATGAACCTACAAACGACCTCGACCTTGAAACCGTCATGTGGTTGGAAAACTATCTGGCAAATTACGAAAATACAGTGTTGGTTGTTTCGCACGACCGTCACTTTCTGGATGCTGTAAGCACACACACGGTTGACATTGATTATGGAAAGGTTACCCTTTTTGCCGGCAACTATACATTCTGGTACGAGTCGAGCCAATTAGCCCTTCGCCAGCAACAAATGCAAAACAAGAAGGCCGAAGAAAAACGCAAAGAACTCGAAGAGTTTATCCGCCGTTTTAGTGCCAATGTGGCTAAATCGAAACAGGCTACCAGCAGGAAGAAAATGCTCGAAAAACTGAATGTAGATGAAATTCAACCTTCCACCCGAAAATATCCGGGTATCATTTTTACTCCCGACCGCGAACCCGGAAATATGGTGCTCGAGATTCACGGACTTGGCAAAAAGGCAGAAGATGGAACAATCTTGTTTAAAGATGTGAATTTCAACGTAGAGAAAAACGATAAAATTGCTTTCGTTTCGCGTGACTCACGTGCCATGACTGCTTTTTTCGAAATAATCAACGGGCACGACAAAGAGCACGAAGGATCGTATAACTGGGGTATCACTATTACCCATGCTTATTTACCACTTGATAATTCCGAATTTTTCAATACCGATTTGAATTTGGTTGACTGGTTGGGTCAGTACTCCAACGACACTACCGAATCGTTTATCCGAGGCTATTTAGGTAAAATGCTTTTTGCCGGAGAAGAGATTTACAAAAAAGCAAGCGTGTTATCGGGAGGTGAAAAGATGCGTTGTATGATTTCGCGTATGATGCTGAAAAACGCCAATGTCATGGTATTGGATTCACCGGCCAACCACCTTGATCTGGAGTCCATTCAGGCATTCAACAATACTTTGGTTAATTTCAAAGGCAATGTATTGATGGCCTCGCACGACCGCGAGTTTATCCAAACGGTTTGTAACCGTATTATCGAGTTAACCCCGAACGGAATTATCGACAAACAAATGGATTATGATGATTATCTGACCTCCGACGATATTAAAGCTATTCAGGATAAAATGTATCGGTAAATAAAAGATTTAGGAAAATTAAGCCGACACTTTTTAAATATTCTATTTTTTTGTAACTTTGCATCACAAAAAGAAGCATATTTAAATATTAGTTATGAAAAAATTAGTTGTTTTAACTGGTGCTGGCATGAGCGCTGAAAGTGGCATCTCCACTTTTAGAGATTCAGGAGGATTATGGGAACAATATAAAATAGATGATGTAGCCACACCAGAAGGATGGCGAAAGAATCCCGAATTGGTGTTGGACTTTTACAACCAACGCCGCAAACAATTATTATCGGCCCAACCAAATGACGGTCACCTTGCATTGGCCGGACTTCAATCCGATTTTGACGTTCAAATCATTACTCAAAACGTAGACAACCTACACGAAAGAGCCGGAAGCAAAAATGTACTTCACCTGCATGGTGAACTCACTAAAGTACGTTCGACAGGACCCGGAGAAGAGGTTTTCGAACTGGGTGAAAAAAATTATGAAATTAATCCCGGTGATAAATGCCCAAAGGGTTATCAGTTGCGACCCCATATTGTATGGTTTGGCGAAGCGGTTCCCGAAATTGAGAATGCCATTAAACTCACCAAAAAAGCGGATATTTTTTTGGTTATCGGCACTTCGCTTAACGTTTATCCGGCAGCCGGGCTATTGAACTATGTCCCATCCGAAGTACCTATTTTTCTTATTGACCCGAAAGATGTACCGATTCATCACGCAAATGTAACTGTCGTCAAAAAAGGCTCTTCAGAAGGAATGAAACAACTGACTCCCGTTTTATTAAGGCTTCGGTGATTATGATTTGCAATAGGACTCACCTGAAGTGAAAAACCTAACATAAAAAGTTATTTCAGATATTTCTCCAGAAACCTGTCCTGCTCCCACAGCAGGTGCAGGATATTTTCGCGGGCAACGTAACTATGTTGTTCTTTGGGTAGAATCACCATGCGGGCGGGAGCACCCAATCCTTTCAACGCCTGAAAATAACGCTCAGTTTGTAGGGTAAATGTACCGGGATTATTATCGGCTTCGCCATGTACCAGCAGTATGGGCGTTTTCATTTTATCGGCCTGCATAAAGGGTGACATTTTATCGTACACCTCTTTCGCCTCCCAATAATTTCTTTGCTCACTCTGAAAGCCGAAAGGAGTAAGTGTGCGGTTGTAAGCGCCGCTACGGGCTATTCCACAAGCAAATAAATCGGAATAGGTCAGCAGATTAGCCGTCATAAATGCACCATAGGAATGTCCGCCCACTGCCACTTTCTTCCGGTCGATATATCCGAGCGAGTCAACCGCATCAATGGCTGCACGGGCATTGGCCACCAACTGTTCTACAAAGCTATCGTTGGGTTCAGCATCGCCTTCGCCCACAATAGGGAAAGCAGCATCATCGAGCACGGCATATCCGCGAGTTATCCAGTACACAAACGATCCGTAATACGGAAAAGTAAATTCGTTCGGATTACTGGTGGTTTGTCCCGCACTATTTTTATCTTTATACTCAGCAGGATATGCCCAAATCAGCAGAGGCAGTTTAGCGTTTTTTGACTTGCGGTCGTATCCGGCAGGCAGGTACAGCGTACCCGACAGCTCCACCCCATCGGCTC
>WSSedL1CaDRAFT_10001098_pt1 | contig 16842 bp, 13 predicted proteins | sample WetSurSL1Cattail_FD_9464 | JGI IMG/M metagenome (IMG submission 9464)
GTTAGGAGATCTTCTTTCCCAGGAAATCAAGAATCGGCTTGGCATAAGCCGCGTTCGTTCCGATACGCTCGGTTATTTGCAGCGTTCCTTCATGGGCTGCGTATCTCCGATTGATCAACATGAAGCTAGGGAGGTTGGGGAAAAAGCCGCTCAGTTTGCTATCTGGCATAATATCGACGGCTCAATTACAATTCATCGGACAGGCTATTATTCTGTTGATTATAAGATGGCCGATTTGAAGAATGTAGCAGGAAAGACAAAGCTGATGCCGGATAATTTTATTAATAAAAGCGGCAATAATGTTACCGATGCCTTTAAATATTACCTTCAGCCCTTACTCGGCTGTGACATGCCGGAAGCCAGCATGTTGCGGGCACCAAGGGCAGAAAAGCTACTGCATAAGCTGTAAATATTTTTATGAAACGTTTTTTCTTAGATTGTTCATAATAAAAAAAAGAACTTTGTGAAATCGATGTCATTAAGTTGGGGCATTGTCTACATGCCCTAAAAGGGCAGAGTATATGAGAATATACCCTGCCCTTTTTTGTACCATATAAATCCTGAAAAGAAGGTATCTGAACACTGCCATCCTGTGTCACATCGAACAAAATACTGATATTGAAGGCTTGTCCTTATTTAAATTGAATATAATTATCTATTGATAGTGACTTTTCGTTATATTCACCTGATTCCGATGTCCAAGATACAACTACTATCAAAGAACCAAACATCTTTTTAATATCGTTCTCATCTAACCCTTTGTAATAAAGCACAAACTTAGTACTGTCTTTCGGAGATAATGTTTCGTCAAAATACCAAAGCCGATCATAGCGATATGAATTTGCTAAAGCATATATTCGATCTGTTGATGGGAATTTGATTTTTATATTACGAAAATCTTGTGAATTAGGTATCTGTACCGAGAAATTAATAACTTTAAAATCTTCCTTTTTAGGATCTTCAAGTCCATAAGTTACAATTTCCGAAAATCTTCTTTCAGATAAATTAGTAACATCAAACTTTATTTTTATTATTGGTTCAGATCTATGATTACATGCCATTATTAACAATGAACCTAATAATAGAAAGGCTAAGATAGTTTTCTTCATTATTCCTACCTCCATGTTGTTACCAATTAAGGGTTGTTAATAATTCATCCATATGAATGGTGAATACTTTTGTTTCTATCTTTTTTTACGATTTCGCTTATACTTATATAGTAAAAAAATGAATATTACAAAGAATGTAATGATGATTAACACCGTTATTACATAATATTTACAGCAATTGCTTGATGAGGTTATTGACTGCATATTATCCTCAGCCGGTATAATGGTTGGCTGCAATGAAATATTAATAGGTAGCTTATCATTCGTTGGGTCACTAATACAAATCCAAGTGGCAGAATAGCCCCAATATGTTCTCCAAGATCCGGGTGATAATGTATACGCAGAATATCCCCACAAATAACCATTATCATCCATATAGGTAAATACCATGCTATGGTATTGATCAGATTTTTTGTTATATCCAACTATTTTACCCGAGCCCGGATAGCTCCAGATAATAATGGGAGCGGATGCTTGAACCTTATAGTTATCAAATTCCCCCTTGTATTCTTTAAACTCGTTTCTATGTTCTTGGCAAAAGGATATTATGTCATATTCAACTTGTAGATCACTTAAACGAAGCCAACCATATGCAGATTTTTGTTCATAGGAGTAAAAGATACCCCATGTCTCATTTTTATCATCTGTATAAAGATAAAGCACATTGAACTTAGTACCATTTGGATATTTTGCAACTGCTTTGAATGATCCTGGGCTTTTCCATACACGTACACTACCACTTATACCATTTGCTATATATGTTCTCGGTATATATTCACATTCACTGGAATGTTTTTGAAAAAAGTTGTTATGTAACGTAGGTAGAAGATCTGCTTTGGCATAATCTTCTTTATATAGGGCAAGGAGTATTGAGACTATGAAAAATAATATATAAACTTTTTTTGTGTGTACTATACGCATAAAAACGATACTCCTTTCATGTTTTTTGGTATTCCAGCTTAAGCGGAAATGATATATCACTTTTCAAAAGAGCAAGCGAAAGGTGATGCAACGGGCATCGAATCCTTCAGTCATTTTTTGTTCAATCGCAAAAAGAATGCGTCACATCCTAACTAAAAAAGTTATTTTGCGACGCTTCCTTTTTTATTTCTTCTTGGTTGTGCTAGGAGCTGCTGCTGTAGATGCCGGCGCACCACTCTTCTTTTTCGGAGCTTTTTTCGGATTTTTATCACCCATTCGTTTCACCACCTTCTCATATCATTTGTCCTAATTAATTTCATTTTATATTGAACTCCACATATTGTCAATTATCATTTTAGTAATTCCTCGCGCATACAACTCTATGATATAATCTCTCTGTTGGTGCTGATAACTTCTCCCTCTGTATTACTTTCGATATAATTAAGCACATGATCTATGATGCTATCAGCCTGAGCCCTGTCTCCTGCAATCCCTGCAAAACCGAGAACAGCGATCTGATGAATATCTTGCTCCTCCGTCTCTGCAATGGATACATTGAACTGGTTATGCACCTTCGCACAAAGGCTTTTTACCACCATTCTTTTTTCCTTCAGGGAATGTACCCAGGGTAAATGAAGTTTAATCATTGCTGTTCCAATAATCATATTAACCCTCTAATAATTGATTTTCTCGAGATACAGCCCGCAGGCCTCCGCCAGATTACCTGTCTTTGCCCTGTCCTTTTCCAGAAGCATCGCCGGTATCATAGATGCCTTTCGTCTGCCTAGTCCGACATCAATCAGCGTTCCCACAATCCATCTGGCCATGTTATATAAAAAGCCATTACCACAAAGGCGGATATTCAGCATCCCGTCCTTTTCCTCAAAGTTGATCTCATAAATCTCACGTTCCATCGATTTTTTCTTTGATTTGGCATTGGAAAATGCAGTAAAATCATGCATACCGATAAAATATGCTGCTGCTTTTCGCATCTCTATTAGATCGAGTCGCTCCTGCACATACATACTATATTTTCTCATAAACGGATTACAATATTCCTTGTTCCATATCTTATACAGGTAAGTTTTATCCTTGGCGTTGTATCTGGCGTGAAAATCCTCAGAAACTTCAGCAACCTCTGTGACGCAGATATCCTGCGGCAGGTAACGATTCACATAATCCTTAATCTGATTTGCATCAATCTCTTTCTCTATCTTAATATTGGCAACCTGGGCAATCGCATGAACTCCGGCATCCGTTCTGCTGCAACCGATGAGCTCAACTTCATCCCCTATAAGTTCTGACAGAACATGTTCCAGCTTCTCCTGAATGGTACTTTCACCGCCGCCAAGCCTCTGCCAGCCCTTGTAACGACTTCCGTCATATTGGATTGTCAGCCTGTAATTATTCATCCAGTCTCCTTATTCGGTTTGTATTATTGACACTTCTTAATCAGTTTCCAGAATAAATTGAGTCTCACAATTTGGACCTATCATGTTTGTCTGTCTCTCATATCTTCTACATAAAGTTCTTATAATCTGCCCAGTTCTCGGCAAGAAGAGCCGGTGTATCCAAACCATAAGGGCAATGCTTTTTACAATGGTCACAGTGGATACAGTTCTCGATCTTACTCATCTTATCTTTCCAGTCCTCACTCAAATATACCGACACCGGCGCCCGACGTATCATTAACGACATTCTTGCCGAGGTAGGGATATCAATTCCTGCCGGACAGGGCAGACAATAACCGCAGCCTCTGCAAAAATCCTTACCAAGCTCCTTGCGATCTCGCTCAATGATAGCCTCAATCTCCTGATTAAGGACAGGTGGGTAGTCAATATATCCGATAAATTCATCAAGTTCCTTCTCTTTTTGAATACCCCAGATCGGAAGTACATTATCAAATTGGGCAATATAAGCATACGCCGCCGCTGAATTTGTAATCAAACCTCCGGACAGAGCCTTCATTGCGATAAAGCCGATTTCCTTCTCACGACAAAGCTTTACGAGGTCAATCTCCTTCTGAGTGGCCAGATAACTAAAGGGAAACTGGATTGTCTCATATAAACCGGACTCTGCTGCCTCAATAGCTACTGGGAGTCTGTGATTGGTAATACCGATATGGTGAATCATTTTTTTATCCTTAGCCTCGAGCATTGCCTCATATAATCCGGTACCGTCACCGGGCTTCGGACAGAAGGCCGGATTATGAAACTGATAGATATCAATATAATCTGTTTTCAGTAATTTAAGTGAGGTGTTCAGCTGCTGCCAGAAATCCTCCACCTTCATTGACATTGTCTTTGTAGCAATATAAATTTTCTCACGGACTTCACTTAATGCGTATCCGATTTTCTCCTCACTATCCGTATAAAATCTAGCTGTATCAAAAAAAGTAATCCCGCTCTGATAAGCCTTCTTTAAAAGTACAGTTGTCTCATCCTTACTGATTCTCTGAATCGGCAAGGCTCCGAATCCATTCTTATTAACCATAATTCCCGTTTTGCCCAGTAATATTCTTTCCATTGTGACCCTCTCTTCTGTTCTGTCAAATTCTCACTCCACAAGGATGTGATTTCATCTGCAATACAATAAAGCTCATTATTCGTCTATTCACTTAGGTTATCCCAATCTACTTCTAATTCCTTTATTTTAACACCATTCGTATCGGATTTAAAGTGTTTTATCCAAATTGGTTGATTCGGACGTGAAGCAGATGGGTCTCCGAGATCCATATAATCCCCATAATCACTGTGAACAGTGATTATACCATTAAGTGCCCACCAATCTTCATCGGTAAGTCTTTCTGTGGCGGTAAATTCATAGAAGGAATATACTTCTCCTCTGGTCAGATAGAGCTTTCCATCGACCGGAGCAACAACATAGATATCATCAAAATAACCGGTACCCAGAGACAGATAATTGCTAAGATTGGTGGATATATCGGTAACCAGCATATCGCTTATATCGCCCGGAACACTACCCATATCCTCCGCAATCCCAAGTTGCAAATTAAGCATAATGTTTTCCATCGTACTGCCAATCCATAGAAGTTGTTTTCTCTCCTCATCATTTAGAGGTTCGTTCTGAAGTTCCTTAACAGAACAGTCCATCAAGAGCTTCAACATTTTCTTATAGCTTTCTTCCGCCTCTGTAATCTTATCATTTTGCAAACCGCTACTTTGCAATACTGAGATTGTATTCTCTGTCAGATACAAAAGCTTACTGTAAAGAGCAAGATTAGGCTCCACATAATGCTGGTTGGCCACTGCTTGCGGTCCACCACCCTCGGCAACCGCCTGCTTTGCATACAGCACCGAATCATGTTTAAGTTCTGTATAACTTCCCAGTGCAGTATTTAATGACTTATACTTCCAGGCGTCGGTCGTCATGAAGAAGGGCATCCCGGAAGACTGATCATATTCCGTAGTTACATCCTGAAGCGCCCACAGCCATCCGGTATATAGATTTGTCTTCCAATACTCCGAGGTCAGTGCCGATACTTTGCTCGAAAGTGTGTTGTATTTATCTGTATATTCAGCCCAAGTGTCCTGCGGCTTATACACATTAAATAACAGCTCCTTTGCCGTATTACTCCCCAAAACTCCCATAACATCCAGCGAGGAGGGGATTGGACGTAATCTGTTATCGATCAACTTCTGCACTATCTCACTGTCCAGAACATACCTCTGCCCCATGAACCGGAACTGCTTACCGGTCGGTGTGGATAAGATATCAAGTGTTGCCTCAATCTGTGGACTCGGGAGTGCCTTCACCGCATCGGTAAGCTTATTCTGATAATCTCCATCATTAAAAACATCAGGATTATCACTGTTTCCATATACAGACAGACGCAGACCGTTCATATCAAATACATTGACATCGTCAGATGCTCCGACATACTGCGTGGTGGGCTGATATATCTTTGACCAAAGCTCTGCATCACAATTGGAATCCGATTCTGAAAATGTCGTGTAGGAAATCAAAAGTGCACGGTATATATTGTCATACACAAAATTACCGTCCTTCTCAAACGCATATGGTGCCGTTCCGAACCACATCATGGTCTTAAAATATCTGCCCAGTTCATCGCTTCTGGTATAATGTCCCCTAACGGTAAACTGCGAATAATCATAATCCGTATCAAAGAGTGGAGATACTTGATAACCTCCTGCTGCCTGACATAACTCATACTCCTGTTTTGCAATATCAAGAAGCTCCGAAGTAATAGAGACTTTTACATCTACTGTCTGGGTAAACAGCATTCTTGCTACCAGAAAGTAGATTACATTCTGTTTCTGAAGAGTTACCAAATCCTCATCCGTCAGTTCCTGCATAAGCAAGATTGATTTCTCAAGCATCTGCTCCGTCATCTGATCGAGATCTTGGTACAGCCCATTCATCTCAATACACATCAGAGATTTGTCATAAAACTGGTGGTAGAGATGAAGGGCACTGTCCGAGGTTATGAAATTCGGAACCCCTTTATACTCATTATCATCGTAGGTATAATAAATTCTCGTATTGATCGCGGGCACTACAACAAAGCCATTTTCGGCCAACATATCGGTCTGTTCCTCTGTGAAACCGGAAAACTGATCGATATTTTCGATATTGGATAAATCACTCTCAATTGTATAAGGGGCTACCTTCGCCTCAGCTATCGGAGCTTCGTAATCCACCTCTAAGTCAACCAAGCTTTGCACCAGAGACCACTCACTGTTCAGTTTCAGGAGCTTATCTGTCATAGTCTCCGCCTGTGGAGTCGGTATTTGTGTGGGAGTGGCTGTGATATCGCTCTCATTTGTATCATTTTGTTTTGTTCCTTTGTGACACCCTGTTAATATCATACAGAGACATAAAAATACTACAAAAATTCGTTTCATAAATTCCCTCCCTTATTGAAGCATAAATTCATTCTTCAAATTTCTCAAATTAAATAAAATACAAATCCATGGTATTTCTTTTATCAAAAAGGCATGCGTAGGAAGAGATTAATGCTTTCATCTCTTTCACTGTATCTCTGTACAACCTCTTAATCTGCCATATTCAGGTGTGTCACAATATCCCCTATCTTAAATTCTCCGGTTGGAAGGGTGACCTCAAACCCATCATGCAGATAAAACCAGCCAATCGTGCCGCTTTCTGAGATGATTTCTATCCAATTCTTGTTATCGGTAGCTGTCAGCTGTATGATTTCACCCTTTTTCACTGTGATTGATGCGGAGGTTTTATCCGGTCTTTTATATAGTTTAAGCTCCCTTGTGGCATGATTCGTTGTAGCCTCCTCCGGCACCGGTTGATACGTGTAATACATATCACGGCTCTGTTCCACTAAAATATCCTCATCACTCAGTTTCCAGGTTGCATCCGCCCACCAGGTCTGTAATATACTCAGACGTTTACTAGCTGTAATACTACCGTCCCCATTCGTACAAAATGTGGAATGATCCGGAAAATCGGTAACATATCCGCAGTACTTAAGCTCCTCACCCGTATAGCGGAAGATATAGGTTCTTGGATCATTGCTAGGCCCCTCATCAAGAATTGCTATCTCGCGGTAGGAATCAGAGGTATCAATATCCAGAATATAGTATCCGATTTGGCTGCAGTCTGTGACAGCTACGCCCAATTTTTCCAGATATTTATAGTTATACTCTGTTGCATTGATTTTTAGATATGGAACTTCAATGTCATAACCATTTTCTTTTACTGTTTGTATCTGATAATACACGGTATCATCGGTCTTATCTCCGTTAAGATCTGCTTTGAATTTTGCTCCAACCTCCACACGAATCGGATCTGTCTGATATACATTGGTAATATTCCATTCTCCTGCTATATATTCCAGCTTCCAGAACACACTTTTATTACACCACTTATCTCCTAAGTAGCAGCGAAATAGGAAGGCCTTTTTACCCGCTTCCTCGGTATTGGTATAGCTCATTGTGCTTGCCTGATAATTTTGAACCACACCTTCGATATCCGGATAGTATAAATGCCCCATTTCATCCGTATTATCTCCGGTAACATAAGTATCCTTTTGCGTCGTAATATACCCTTGATAACCCAAATCCGGTTGGTATATGCTTACCCGGCTGTCACTATCCTTTTTCATAACCAGAGGCAGATACAGCATTTGGTCCTCTTCGTTGTCCACCTTCTCTTTCCCATAATACGGGATATCCATGCGCTCGTAGCTACCATTCTTCAGAGTATAGATTGATAAATACAGATTCTCACACTTTGTACTTGTCGAAAACTGTTCAAAGAGTATCTCCTTCACACCGTCACCGGTCAGCTCCACAGCCTCCGTCTTGTAGAAAATACCCCTGCTATAATCAGATAGTAGCAGCTTGTTACCATTACCAAAATAAAGATAAAAGGAGCTTGTATTTTTATCGCTGCCATACTGTTTATATACCCTGTCTAGAAGTCCGTCCCCGTCGTAATCAAACCTAGGATTCCCTTCTGCATACTTCGGATGAAGATCCAAGTAACCCGTGTATTCATAGAAAGCCCCGTCCTTTTGATATACACTGTCTAATACTTCCGTCGACTGCTCAAATTGCTTCCTACTGCTGTTATACAGATAGGTTCGCTTACAGTTTTGTGAATCCGTCAGCTTCCCATAAGTATTAACGCTCTCCTCACCCGGATAAGCTTCATACTCGAGTATAATCCCTGATAGTACGATATCCGTATAACCATCTTTATTTACATCCGTATATTCGACATTTAGCCTGCCGTCATAATAAACCTGGGATTTGGAATAATCGTATCCATTATCATCAACCAAGGCCATAGACTCATAATGATTATCTATGACTCCATCAATCGAATAGTGGCGACTACTTTCCTTGTCAAGGGGATACAGCTCCAGGTTTCCGTTACCCATGTGAGTAGCGTTAGCAACTGCCGCATAATTCTCTCCGCTTAAGTTAACAATGTCCAAGGTAAATAAATCTTTATTGCCACCTCCGCAGGCGGTGACCTTCACGAAATTATTATCAGCATCACATTCGATATAATAAAGCTCACATTCCCAATTGTTGTCCTCCTTCTCCAGAAGGAAATTATACTTCTTATCTCCTGATTGCTTGCTTTGCAAAGAGAAATCGCCATAAGCTTTTTTCTCGGTGAACAAGTTATCGTTACCCCATTCAACAGCCTGTTCCAGTAAAGTCTTTTGCTCCCCTGTCACAACCGCCTGTTCCGATGAAGTCTTTTGCTCCCCTGTCACGACAACGTCTGAATTCACTTTTTTTGCCCCCGAACATGAGGCTGCTGATAGTATAACAAGCAGTAACACAGAGATCATTCGTACATTCTTCCTTAATTCTCTTACCGAAAATTTCTGATTACTTTTCATCTTCAACCAGCCTTCCGTCCTGCGCTTTCAGGATTAACTTCTGCATTTTATTGGTTTTTTTATATGTCATAAGTATCCTGCCCTCTCCGGTAACAGAAACATCTGTTATCTCAGCATAATCCCTACTCTCGGCAAACAGCAAAAAGCCAAAATCATACCAGTAATATACGCTGACCCGTTCCCCTGAATCAGTCTTTCGTATGAATATCAGCTCACTGCCATCCATCGGAACAAAATTACCGACAGCATAATCCGTCCAGTCGCCTGCAATCTGCGAACCGGTCCATTTCTTTACCAGTTTTTCATCTATATAGTTAAAGACAAACAGCCTGTTTTTCTTCCTCTTATCAAAATGTACTGATTTACACACAGCTGTAATTATTTCTTTCTCCTGATCTCCATCTAGGTCAGCAAGATCAATTCTCCACGGTTTTAAATCTTTAAAATCATTCTCATACATACGGGTCCAGCCATCCTTAGCCTTATCTTTAAAGATTACCAACGTATCCCCATAATCCCGGCGTCCGGCTTTACTGGTGATTGCATAAGTAGTGTTGCTATCAACTATTGCATCAATGATTATTTCGCCTTTTTTTAAGGAGGTTTTATAAATCTTCCAATTCCCCTCTGCTCTATCTAGTCCGGCTGCCCATAGTATCACAATCAGGATAACTGTTAGTAGAAGAACTGATATTGTTATAATAAAATATGTTTTTCTGCTGATTATTATCGTATGTCTTTTGATATGTGTTCTCCTCTCATTGTCAGCATAAATTTTCAATGACATTAGAAACGGTCAACACAGCGTCTATCCAATACTCATTTCTTCCATTATATACCTGCAGGACAGCCGATTCAACGCTCCATACATTAATTCTTTATTAAGATATTTTTACATTTTGAAGTCGACTTTTCGTTAAGTAAAAACATAATTTCTGAATAACTCCGGTCATCGGCAATATACTAATAAGTATGAAATCAACAGCAGGTTCAATCGTGGAGGTATTTATGAAAACAGACAGCCGCTTGACTAAAGCTTATAAAAATGCAAAAAAATTATACTTTAATAAAGATTCCAGATATATTTTTTTCAGTGATGTTCACCGCGGTGATGACAGCGTCTCTGATGAGTTCACACGAAACCAGCAAGTTTTCATACATGCCTTGAACTACTATTATAAAGAGAACTATTTCTACATTGAGGTCGGCGACGGAGACGAGCTGTGGGAGTATAAGGAGTTCAAACATATCAGACTTGCCCATACGGATGTTTTTATCGTTCTGAAAAAGTTTTATGATATTGGGCGTTTTATTATGATTTATGGTAACCACAACAATTATCTGAAATCACCGCGTTATGTTCGAGATAATTATTTTACCTTTTATGATGAATATAAACAGGAAAGGGTAGAACTATTTAAAAACTTAATTCCTCAGGAGGCTGTCATTCTAAAGAACAAAGATTCCGGGCAAGAAATTTTTGTAGTTCATGGGCACCAGGGAGACTTCATGAATGATCAACTATGGCATCTGTCCATGATCTTGCTTCGCTACTTCTGGCGTTTTATGCATATCGTCGGCTTTGAAAATCCGGCAAGTCCGGCTCGTAATTTATATAAACGTCATAAGGTTGAACGTGTATATAACAAATGGATTGAAAAGTATAAAATGATGCTGATTTGCGGACATACCCATAGACCCAAGTTCCCAAAGACGGATGATCTTCCTTATTTTAACACCGGATGCTGCATAAGAACACGCGGTCTTTCCGGAATCGAAATCATTGACGGAAATATTCTAATGGTAGATTGGCGTGTTACTGCGGATGAGGACGGTGCTCTTCGGATGCTACGCACCGTGGTAAGAGGCCCTGAAGCAATTGATAAATATGACTGCAAAAGCCATCCTTATTCCCTGCATTGCCAAGAATGTGACGATGAATAAGTTATAAAAATTTTATAATTTCACCCGGTTAGATTGATAATGCCCTAAAACGGTAAATTAATCTACTTATAAATTCCCTTCACTTGGGGCAATCTATTTCTGGAGGTGATTATCTTGAAGGTAAAAGAGATTATGTCAAAGGATGTTGCCAGCTTACGTTCGGATGATTCCATCGCACATGCGGCACAGCTAATGAAGCAGTACGATTGTGGTTCAATTCCTGTCTGTACGAAGGATAAATTAATTGGTATTGTTACAGACAGAGATATTGCGGTTCGCAGTGTTGCCTCGGGACAGGACGTGACACAGCAGAAAGTCTGCGATATCATGACAGATAGTGTAGTGTTTGGTAGCCCCGAGATGGAGGTAGCCGACGCTGCGAAGCTTATGAGTGATCGACAGATTCGAAGATTGCCTATCGTTGAGAATAACAGCTTGATCGGTATAGTCGCTCTGGGAGATATATCCCTTGAGCCAAAATGCCAAGATAGTGCTGAAGATGCATTAAAAAGCATTTCTGAACCCGGTGCAAAATTATGGTAACAGTATGTTGAACCGCCTCCTAGAGTATTTGAGGTAATTCATCATAGTCACTCCAATACAACGTGCCATAGCAAAGTATTCCACTTTGCCATGACACGTTTTTCAAATTTATGTTCAGCCTAGCAAGGTTAGTGACAAGACCGGGAAAGAAATGATTTATTACTATTCACAGCCCAGCCAAAGATGGTGATATGATTTTGACAAATGTTTCCGAAGCGGAGCCGCTCCCGCTTAGTTGCATTACGCAGCGGTACATAAGGCTCTAAAATACAGAGCCTAAGTACCGGCGTATGCAAATACTCCTTTTCGAAAATCATTTGCCGAAATCATAATGCCTAATTCCTGACTGGGCTGTGAATAGTAACAAATATTTCTTTCCCAGTCCGGATACAGCTGAACTGTAACTTTTTCATATCCAGAAAGGCCCTATGATTGACATATTTGTAATTTACCCTTATGATTAATGTGAAAATAAAAAGCCATTTTCACACTTAAAAGTTTGTGCCTGCGTAATCCTCGGCCCAAACTAATTCGAAGAGAAGGAATGGGGGAGGAATTATGAAGATAACAGTAATCCACGGGCAAAACCATAAGGGCAGTACCTATCATATCACACAATTACTATTGAAGCATTTTCCCGAAGGTGAAATTACAGAATACAGGGTCAATCACCTGAAATACTGCATCGGCTGTTTTAACTGTATCTATAAGGGTGAGAATTCATGTCCGCATTTAGAGGATATTAAGCCTATCATCCAATCCATTGAAGACTGCGATCTGGTTATCGCTGAATCTCCCAATTACTGCATGGGTATGACGGGGCAATTAAAGACTTTATTTGATCATATGGCCTATCGCTGGATCTCCCATCGGCCTCACCCCGGAATGCGAACAAAAATCGGTGTTGCTATCAGTACAACTGCAGGAGTGGGTGCCGGATTAACCGCCAAGTCAATAACCAAGCAGATGTTTTGGTGGGGAATCCCTAAAACTTATCGGATTGCTGCTGCCGTAGGTGCAAAGAGCTGGGAAGAGGTTAAGCCGGAAAAGAAAAGCAGCCTTGAGAAACAAATTCAAAAGACTGCCAGAAAAATACATAAACATCTTGGGAAGAGTAAGCCCGGACTCAAATTCACCCTTCTCTTCAAATTAATGGCTTCTTCACAAAAGAAGAACAACTGGAATCCGGTAGATAAGAAACACTGGGAAGAGAACGGCTGGATCTGACTATCTCTTAAATCGGAACCACTTAAAGTCAAAATTACAGCCGGGTAGGAAAACGAAGCTTACCTTCTGCATACCGTTTACCTTCGTAAGCTCAAATTCCATCTCCGTGTAATCTTTTGTATAGGGGAATTCCACGCTCCGGCTTACGCTGCTCTCCTCATTTTCAAAGCGGATACTTATCGTATTATCGGTATGCGATCTGCCACAGATCGTCAACCCGGTCACTCCCTCTTCACCGAAATTCATATTATCAAATTCTATAGAGGAATTATTACCGATATGCTCAATTGCCTCTTGCGTAATCGTAAAGGAATCACCGTATATCTGATTATTTTCTGTAGCCTTCAGCACTTCAAGGGCTTTCTCCTTATGGGTAAACTGTATCCCCTGAAGATTAAATTTATCATGAAAGACAAAGCATACGGTGGTAATTCCTTTCAGTCTCTTGGGAAGCTTAAAGGTATTCGGTAGGAAGGTACCCCAAATCCAATCAGCCTGATAGGTTGTATTTAATAGCAAGACAGCTTCGGGCTCTCCGGGAACTCCTTCCCATATCTCTACAGGCATCGGATTATCACTCCAGAAGCAGATTGGCAGCGTCACCTCATCAGAACCGTAATCACCAAAATCAAGTCCTCGGAAACCGATTACACTGGATATTCCTTCCCCGGTATTAATGCCTCCCATCAGACCGTTATCAAGTTCATAATTACTAACATTATATAGAGCTGCATCAAGCATCTCATATGGATTGACGGTCACTGAGCCTACTCCGGTTATCCCAAACTCCAACTCAGAAAGAACCTTTACGGTCTTCCCTCCATTTTTTGCGGTGGCACGTAGGCGGAACATGCCGTCACCAAGAGCTGTTATTGTCGCCGTATTACCCTCAACATCGATTTTAACAATATTGGTTTCAATCCCTGCATCTGTAACCGCCTTCCAAGCAATATCTCCGTAAGTACTATTCTCCGGATAAATCTTAGCGATAACCGTTGTCGTTATATGATCCGTATCTAACTGATTACTCCCGTTATTTGTAAGCTCAATTTTACGGATCGGAATCTCCTGATTTGACTCGGATCTTGTATTTTCCATAAGAGCCGATATTCCTATTGTAATTTCACTTGGAACAGCCTTTAAAGTAATCGACTCAGTCGGCAAGCCCTGTGAATTTACTTTAACCTCTATATCACCAAACGTGGTTTTTGCGGCAATGATAGCCAGTAGCTTACCGGAAAATAATCTTCTGTCGGTTCCCTTGTACTGATCATAATCTGTACTGTCTCCGTTATCCAGACCAACCAGTCTGCCTGCTCCGCTTACCAACACCTCCACACGGTTATTAGCATTGGCAACCGGAACACCATTTTTATCCTTCGTTGAAATCTCAACAAAGATAAGATCCAGCCCATCTGCCTTAAGTGTAAGCTTATCCGGTGTCAGCAATATTTTAGTTGCCTCCCCAAAGGAGCTTTGAATATCGGTTGCAATCACATTTCCATACTCGTCATAGGCAACCGCTTTTAGGACGCCCGGTTCATAAGGAAGGTGCCATTTGCCTATTAGTTGTTCTCCGTGAGCATGATCGATTGTAAAGGCTCCCTGTGATTTATCTTGAAAGAATAATTCAATCTTCGGTGCGTTGGAATATGCAAGAATATCAATTAATTGTCCAACATTGAAATCCCAGTACGGAAGAAGGTGAATCATAGGCTTAATTCTATAATCTGTCCACTCTGCCTGATAGAGATAATAGCTATCCTTTGGAAAGCCGGCCGTATCAAGTTGCCCGTAATAGGAATTCTTGGTGGCATAAGGTGTCGGTTCTCCAAGATAATCAAAACCGGTCCAGATGAATTGACCAAATGCATATTTTCTATCTCTGTAACAGGTAATACTGTGCTGAATACTCCGAACACCCCAGCTGGTCGCACAGTTATCCAGACTCGAACACTGCTCATCCTCATACATAACTACGATCTTATTCTGTGGGAAATGATAGATTCCCCTGCTCTGTACGGTTGCTCCCGTTTCACTTCCGAAGATATACCAATGTGGATATTTTACGTGTTGCTCTTCATACAAGCGTTCCAGATAATTATAGCCTGCAAACTGTACCTCATCCGTACACTTCTGAGCTTTCTCTCCGTGCAGATAGTTTGAACCGATTACCACATGAGCATTCTTCTTCGGATCATGGATAAGTACCTGTTCTTTTAATATCTTTGTAAGTTCTAAGCCTCGGTCACTGATATGGGTATCATGGATTTCATTGCCGATACTCCACATCAGGATACTGGGATGGTTACGGTCCCTTCTCACCCAGCTCTTTATATCCTTTTCATACCATTCGTTAAAAAAGCATGCGTAATCGTATTTGTTCTTCGGTCTTTCCCACATATCAAAGGCTTCTGAGATAACTAATAATCCCATCTCGTCCGCCAGCTCCATCATCTCCGTTGCAGGCATGTTGTGAGCGGCGCGAATCGCATTCACTCCCATCTCCTTCAGCTTCACAAACTTACGTAAAAGAGCGGTCCGGTTCATCGCCGCTCCAAGTGCTCCAAGATCATGATGCTCATTCACGCCGAGAAGTTTCACGTAGGTTTCATTTAGAAAGAAGCCCTCATTCGCATCAAAATGAAAGGTACGAAAGCCGAACCTCAAAGTCTCCTCATCAACCGTAACTCCATCAACAATTATCTGTGTTATTAAGGTGTAAAGATATGGATTATCCAGTCTCCAGAGTGTCGGAGCCTGAACATATGCTGTCTGTATCTCCTTTGTAACCGAATTCTGTACTGATATCTGCTTCTGAATAACGGCTACTTCCTTGCCACCATCATCTTGCAGTATATGCTTTAGGATTGCTTCTGTCTGTGTACCTGTAACCGAGGTATTCACTACTTCGGCCTCAAGCTCAACATACCAGCCCTCCTCTTCCTTGCGCGTTGAGATATAAATTCCATCCGTCACCAGATGCAGGGAAGTCCTGGTATTTAGCCATACATTGCGGTAAATACCTGCACCCGAGTACCATCTTGAATTAGGATGTCGGTGCACCACTCTGACCACAATCTCATTTCTTCCGGGCTTACATTGCTTTGTGATATCGAACTCAAAGGAGGAATAGCCATACTTCCATTCACCCACAGCCTCATAGTTAACGAATACCGTTGAATCCATATAGACTCCCTCAAAACAGATACTAATTGCCCTATCCGTAAGATCCTCTATTACAAACTCCTTCTGATACCACCCCTCGCCTGTCTCGTACAAATCCTCGGTATTATAAATCAACCAATCATGCGGCAAATCAATCTCTGACCAAATAATCTCCTGCCCACTTACTGTATCCAGGGAAGTTCCTAACTCCTGCTTGGTAAATTTCCATCCATTATTAAATAAAAGCTTCCTGTTCAAAATCCTATCCTCCATCTTTATTACATCTGAGCATTAAATAAACTCTTTATCTTATATATTACATCCTCCGAGTCGGCATTGATACTGGAAGCCTCATTGATATTTGATATTGTCTGTAAGGCATCAATATTGGCATTATATCCGATGGTATAGACCGGTATGCCGCTCTCCTTAATCACCGGTTCCACAAAATCGAGCGAATGGCCTTCATTGGTTTCTCCATCACTAAGTAAAAACAGCATCAGCTTAGCATTCGGATTTGCCTTCTTTGCCTCCAGAAGCATATTGATAGCAACCGTT
>WSSedL1CaDRAFT_10001101_pt1 | contig 16810 bp, 20 predicted proteins | sample WetSurSL1Cattail_FD_9464 | JGI IMG/M metagenome (IMG submission 9464)
TCAAAAATATGTCCTTCCTAATATTTTGGTACTGAAATGGTGCCGTTAAAAAAAATCAAACTTGGATTTGAGATTTCTACTAGCCTTCATGATTTTGCCGTGACCGTGAAATCGCCTGTCATTGTGCTTTTAATCATTGCCTTAACTACCTCCAGCCTTCTCTACATTAGCTGCACAAACTACACGAGCATCTATCTGAAAGCGGACGGGACGGTGCAGTCGGATTCCATTCAAAAGGACAGGACAAAGGACGGCTCTTATGTCAGGATCAATGTGGACAAGCGTTACGCAGGCGCACTTGACAAACAATCCCCCGTGATCTGGTATTGCGATAAAAACGGTCGAAGATACGAAGGGCATATCGATTCCATCCTGACAAATGCAGATAACAGCAGCCTGTCGATCAAAGTCCTCCTATCCGGTGCCGATGTGGAGAAGGAGCATTCCAAAAACGTATCCTTGGAATTGCTTGTAAAGAAGGTACGTATCATAGACAAGCTTTCCATGAAGGCGGTGGAGGAATGAAAAGATCAAAAAGGTGGCAAATTATTTTGAAATTTGCCAGGCCCTATAAGATAACCTTTCTGACGCTTTTCATCTGCATCATTACCACCTCATTTATTGGAATGCTGTACCCCTACATTTTCGGGCTTTTGATCGATGAGGTTTTCTACCATAAAAATATAGACTTCTTCAAGGTGATTGTGATCAGCTACTGCATTCTTTATCTTGGAGAGCAATTGCTCCATCTCGTGCTGAATTACGTCGCTGCTTATTTTGCGACACGGTTCAATTTCGATATTAAAAGGAAACTGTACGAGAAGATATTAAAGATGAAAGCAGGATACCTGAACGATATTCAGACTGGAAACCTGATTACGGTCATCAATTCCGATTCCGAGCAGATCTATGAATTCATTCACTGGAATGTGTTTTATCTGGCGGCCAATGTGCTCAGATTGCTTTTGTCTATTGTATTTGTGGCATTAATCAATGTAAAGCTCATGCTGCTGATGATTGTTGTCGTTCCCGTTTCCGTATATGTGAGCAGACATTTCGGGAAGATTGTCAAAGAAAAGGTGAAGCTGTATCGGGATCAATACGGAAAATACATCAGTTGGGTTTTTGAAATACTGAAGGGGATGCGGGAGGTGCAGCTTTTCGGTGTGGAAAGGCACGTGACCAGGTACTTTGTAAAACAATGTGCTTCCCTGGTGCGTCTGAAACGGTCAGGAGGACTTCATTACAGAATTGAATTTGAAGATTAACCCGAAGGAAAAGGTTGCAATCGTTGGACGAAGCGGCTGCGGAAAAACAACGCTGGCCAAACTGATACTGGCTCTGCACGATGCCACGGAAGGTGAGATACGGGTAGATGGCAGAAACATCGCAGATATCGACCCGGTTCAGCTGCATAAAAACATCGGGGCAGTCATGCAGGACGGGTCCCTGTTCAACATATCGATCCGGGACAATCTGCTGCTTGCAAAGCCGAACGCGCTGGAACCGGAGATCACCGAAGCCTGTAAAAAAGCCTGTATTCACGATTTTATCGTCTCACTGGAAAATGGGTATGACACCCTGATCGGTGAAAAAGGCATCAAGCTGTCGGGCGGTCAGAAACAAAGAATGGCAATCGCAAAAGCAATGCTTGCTTCTCCGGCTATTGTAATCTTTGATGAAGCAACCTCCTCCCTGGACCAGGAATCGGAAAGAGTCATTCATCAGGCAATTGACAACATGTCCAGTGATAGGACCGTTATCATCATTGCACATAGATTATCATCCATCATAAACACGGACAGGGTATTCGTTCTGGAGAACGGTCGAATCGTTGGCGAAGGTACTCATACCGGGTTATCAGGTCACAATGAAGTTTACGATCAGTTGTTCCGTAAGCAATATATTCCGGCGGATACTCGACCTTCATCCCTATAAAAGCTTTATAAATTCATCGGGTGTGATTGCTTTTATGTGTCCGCTTTTAAAGTCTTTTATGTTCCTTGTAACAATGTAATCCACTTTTATTTTAATAGCACATTGTGTCTGAAGAGCATCTTCGTAATCAGTAAAAAGAAAATTGAAAGCCTTACTTATATCTTTTAACGTCACGCTTACTACTTTTATAAACTTCATAAGCTCTGATACGGCACTCTGAATTTTCTCTTTATCATACTTTTTTCTCAGAATATAAACTATATCGGTAATACTGTTTGCTGTTAAAAAAGCTTCGACCTTTCCACTTTCAGCCAGTTCAAACACTTTTGTGGAGCTGGCTTCAAAAAGATCTCTTTCTAAAAGCATATCAAGAACTATATTGGTATCAATAAGAACCTTCATTTTTTTCAAGCCTTTCATTTCTCACTTTATCCAGGTCAACATTGCCGCATTCTTTAAACATGCCTTTAAGCTTCTTGGTTATAGGCGTACTTGTATCATCAACCGGCACCAGTTTTACAATCTGCCTTCCATTTTTCAAAATGATTACTTCTTCATTTTTAGCTAACTTCAAATATAGACCTACCTTGTTTTTAAATTCTGTAGAATTAACCAACATAATGTTAACCTCCATTCGCAATTTCATTTTACTATATATTAGCCACTTTGTATAGGCATAAAATACCCCACCCGCCTTACTCAAAGTCCAACCTTCTCCTTATGGCAGAGATAGCATAAGCCGGTTTAATATCAATCCGTAAGGGCAATTTGTATTTCTCCGGCAGATAAATATACAAATTTATGGATAAATGCTCCGCATCAAAGCGTTGAGTCGGTATCGCCCGGTCAGCCCTCATATAAAACATGTTATCCCTGCACTCACACACTACTTGTCCTTTTAGCAGAAAGCGAGCCGGATCCATATTGTGTTTTTTCATATCGTTACCTGTAACCATCCAATTATATCTTCCTTATTGTGACTTATTAAGAAATTCGACACATAGAGTGGAAGTCTTTCAATGAAGAGAAATATTACATAAGGAAGCAATGTATTCTGGCTTACAATCAACAGGACAGTGCTTTCAAACAGCTTGACATCATCTTGTACAGGCCGTCCCCATTCGTTGTCATGATAGTCTATGTATATAGGGGCATTTCCTGCCCAGGAGCATCTTTATGATTTTTTACTCTGAGGTGAAAAGTGGCAATGTGGCTGCCCTGCACTGCAGAGCAGCCCATTTATGTTCGCTACACCTTTTTCTTAATAGCATACCACAGTTCAACATAACCCATGTCAGAGTCTCCGCCGTATACTTCGAAATTCATGCCGTTCGCTTGCTCGTATTCGGCGGTAGGAAGCCATTCAGAATAAAAACGCTTATTCAGGTTATTGACAACTTCCACAACCTTGTCCCATTTGAACTTTCCGGATGGGAATATAGCCCATGTGTGCGCCGGGATATTTGCGACGGCGTAGCCGTCAATTCTGCTATTTTTGCTCTTGAAAGCACACTGCATATACACGAATGTGCCGGGATCCGTTTGTTTATAATCGCATACCCCGTGTACCTTACATAAGCCGGGGTTGACAAACGGCGGTAAGTCACCGGCATCCGCCACTAGTTTTTCATATGCGCCATTTGAGTGATTTTGGTTCCACAACTCATGCGGATTGTTCTGATGCATAGCGTTATTATGCAGAATATCTGCATCCGGAACGCTTCCGTCTGTTTTAAATATGCCCTCATAGCCAAAAACTTGAAACGCCTCTTTACTTTCAATGCGGTAATCCATTTCTTTCTCTCCTTTGATTGAAATTTGGAAAGAAATTCTTGGGTATGCTTTTAGCGTCACTCCGTCGGCGCGCGCTTCCGTCGGAGTAAGCCCGTGGAGTGTCTGGAACGAGCGTGAAAATGAAACAGGCGAATCGTAACCATACTTAACTGCCAGATCAATCACCTTGACGTCGCTGCTTTGCAGCTCGATTGCCGCTAGTGTCAACCTTCTTCTGCGAATGTATTCCGTGAACGAAATATCAGTAATAAACGAAAACATTCGATAGAAGTTGTAAACCGAACAGCAGGCAATCCGAGCCAATACCTCTTGATCGATATCGCTTGTCAGGTTATCTTCCACATACGCAATCGCCAGGTTCATACGGGTTAATAAATCCAAGAATCTCCCTCCCTTCAAACAAAGTATATCCTGCAGATGAATCGTTGTCGCAATATTTTTAGCCGGATTTTGTATGGTCTTATACGATTATGCTGATTCTACAAAATTAAAGAAACCAGAAAAAATTTCTTTATAAAAGCATTCGCTACCAATACTAACTGTTCCACCAGGTTTTAGGGTAACCGGCATACTTCAATATTTCCCTTGCCATGTGGAATTTTCAGGAATATTTGCCATAAAGAAAAAAGTCGGGAGGCAAATATCACATGAGGCTTGCCCCCGGCACAGCCATATTTTGATCGAAAGGAACAAATGCCTGACCGTTCCAGCTTAATGAGGTCTGCAGATATCCAAGTGCATCGGCATTGTATCTCCCGGCAACCTTTTGAAAACCAAGCAATTCATATACTCCATTACTGTCAAAATCAACAGGGTACAATCCGCCCAATCCATTTACAAAGCCGCTGATGGGAGCTTTCAGTTTTCCGTTGCTGTTGTATATTTCAGAAAGATATTGAGTTCCCTTATAAGTAATATCAATGATGTATCTGATCTTTGACGTTTTATTTACTACCTCAACCTTATAATTATCCAAATAATTTACATCATACTGATAATATTCATTGAATATATTATAATCGAACAGCATTCGCGGCACATTGTTCCTGTCGGAGTAGATGTAGTAGTACATGAATCCTCCGCTTCCGCCGGAGGCTATGCTGATTAAAATATCATCAACCTTGTCTCCGGTAAAATCACCTAAAAATAATACAGGATTGTATCCCGCATTCTCCTTGATTGCAACATTGGTAAATGCTCCTGTTCTTCCGTCTTGTATAGCCAGCGTGATGTTCTGGATAAATGGGCTGTCCGGAGTTATGACACCTGTCAGGAAAACATTATCCGGTATCCTGTCACCATTAACATCCCCTCTTTGCATAGATACGATCATATTCATTCTCTCCAATATTATGTATATCCATGATACTAGAATACGCCGGTGTCAGAAATCATGTGACAAATGATGAAATAGTAGCTTTCAATCTCCGGCAATACAGCCTGTGCCACCGGTGAATGCAATTGTTTTGCTCATTTTGCATTCTCTTTCTGCCTGTTGTTGGCAGTGATAATTTCATTCAGTGAAACATCGGGATTACGCCACCGTGCCATGCTCTTTTCGTTTTTCATGTGTATCGCGTTTTTAGGGCAGAGATGAACGCACCCCAGGCATCCCTCACACTGATCTTTGAATATTCTCTTATCTGAGACGGTAATGTTTTTGGCGGGACAGATTTTTGAGCAGATACCGCATTTGTTACAGTTTTGATTGATCCTATAACGCCGCCCCTGCTTGCTGTTCATAAAAAGATTCTCACCGCTTCTTATCACTGCGGTAATGGCTTTCCATACAGGTCCTGCTGCTGCATCAAGGGTTCTGCGGTTTTGAATATCTGCAATGATCCGGGAAAGGTTCTCCTCAACATGCTTCTCCGGCAGCCTGGCAATTTGGTCATTCATGTCAAAGCCAGGCAGATAATTATCTACCATCAGCAAACTTTCGGCATAATCGAAGTGTTTTCCATGCTTCTTCGCAAAATTTTGCACAGCCAACATCGCCGCGCCGGGCAGATTTCCATAGGTACCGATGGTAAAGGAATAGTTGGCTTCCCATGTGGCTTTTTCGAGGAATTTACGGACCATTTTGGGCATTTCCAAGGCATAGACAGGGAAAATCAAACCAATGACATTATCTTTAAAATGCAGATCGGGTGAATCAATAACCTGTGGAATAGAAACAAGAGTACCACCGATTTTTTCAGCCACTGCAAGGCAGTTACCGGTGGATGTAAAATAAAAAATCGTCATGATTATACGCTCCTTATTTGATGCTGTAACAGGTGTTACTACCGATGGTTCCGGTCACCGCTGTGCGAAACTCCTCGATGTGATGCACTAAATCACACAGATGCTGAAATTCGGTTCCAAAGTTACCAGTGTAAGAATTCATGGTACCTGCATGACTTACATCTACCAATCCCCCGTTCAACAGGATTTTCAAATGATGGGACACTTCAGTGCGGGAAAGGTGTGTCTTTGCTGTAATTTCCCCTACCCGTATTACGTAATTTTTAAATAATAAGAAACAGTTTCTATGTTTTTTGTTAAATCACTATCATTACTTACTTCAATTACATTTAATCCAAGTCTTTTCGCATCATTTATAATGTGTGTGCCGATTGCCAAATCATAACTCATATAATTGTTTAATGATTGCTCTGGGTTTGAACATTCTTTTATTCTTTCAAATAATTCCTTCCGTTTTATTTGATGCTTTTTATAAAAGAATTCATCGGCTACTACCCATACAGCACTGTCAATATCAGGAATCCTATTGTAAATAAGTCCGGGTAATAAGCCGATACCTTCTGCAAGTATAGTTCTATCCTCAGATAATTTACATAAATCCTCTAAAATCATTTCGAATTCTTCTGTAAACAGCCCAATCGACCATTTTAAATATTCCTTGACTGACATACTGAGTATTTCATTCCAACTAATATTAATTGCTTTGTTTAGATTAGGGTGTTCCTGTATGTTTGATACTTCGATATGTTTTCCCAAGTGTTCATCACAATGATATACCGTAAATCCATGTTTCTCTGAAAGTATATTCGCAATTGTTGTCTTCCCTGAGCAGGCAGAGCCGCCAATCCAATATACTCGGGGTATAATATTACATAATTTCATGTGTTCTCCTTCCGTCACTGTTGCAAAAGCGGAGTTGTAATATGCATCTTCGCCCACCCCGGTATATACCGGAAAACATGCCTGTATAAAATGAAAATTACTCCTCTTTGGTGAGCCAAAGCTCTTCAATCCTGTACATATGCCAATAATCATGAAAAATCATATGATTAATAAGGATTGGTATATTATAACTTATGTATTCACCATGGACAGCCACTTTGATAAAATCAGATTCCTTCAATTGCCTGATAAGAAGCGTTTGTTTTCCTCTGATTTCCTTGTAGTACAGAAATGCATCTCTTATAGATTTATAAAGCCTTATTTCTAGGGTATCTTCAATTCACTATCCCTCACTTCAAAACCATTATATCAAACTCTCTAATTCGTCTATAGCTTTTTTTGCAGAATACATTTGAATTTGAATTTGTGCTGTCAGTTTCCATGCTATTCTACAGGAATGTCAACGGCATCGGTACTATATCTGGAGTAACGTATGAATTTGACTGCAAGCTTCAGATTACTGCCTGTACCCTTGAACCTGTAAACTCTTTCTACTAACTGAGTGCTTTCAGCTTCCCTGTCGAAGGCTTCAGGGTTTACCGGTTCCAGTTGCTTTTCTCCTTCAAGCAACCCCATTATGGGTATTCCCCGGCTGGAAACCGCAACAAAGGTTTCGTCCCCCTCCTGATACACCTGATTTATCATCAGATCACCAGCGATCTGCAAGTCTTTGATACCGACATTCACATCAACCGTTTTATCAACCAGCTTCATGGTATCAATACGGATGTTGCGGATCTGCAGTGTATTGAATTTATCTGGCAGCGCATCACTTCTGCTGCTGAAGCTGATATCGCTTCCGGAAGCACTCTGGCTGCCGCCGTAGAATTGGCTGACTTCCCCATGATCAGATACAATGTCGAAACGCAGCCGTGGGATCTCTGTGCCAGCCTCTGCACTCTCCGCCTTGAAGACCTTCAGTGCGTCATCGGTCAAGGCTATGATTCTTCCGTCAAGTACTGAACTCATTGTCGATGCGGTCAGACGGTCAAAAATTATCCTGTAATCGCCAAGCCTTGCTTCAGCATTCAAGTCCGTCTTCACTGTTCTTTCCATTGCCTGGTTCCTGTCCAGGGTAAAGCTGATAGAGCGAACCTCCAGCTTTTTATTTATGACCAGTTCCACATCAAATCTCATCCATTTTTCATAAAAAGCAGGCGTCTCCAAAGTATCTACAAAGGTCATATTCCAGCTATCCACAGTCGTTCCCTGTCCGCCGGTGAAGCGATACCCGCCGGGCTTTATCCCATAAGCATGCAGTTTTGGAAGTTTGTAATTCAATACATCCTCCAGCAGCTTCCCATTATTGCTGTGTACCTTATAAAACGCAACCAGTTCATTATCATCAAACATAATCCCGTCAATCGTAACCTCCACTCCATTGCTGAAGGTACAGGACTTGCCGATCTCCTGTCCCCTGCCTTGCTCATTCAACTGCTTGAGGCTTCCTGCGGTCATCTGGTCATAGCCTGTGAATTTTTTTCCATAATAAGCAAGAGTATCGAAGCTGTATGTTAAAAGCAAGACTACGATCAGAACGGCGGCGACCGGCTTATATGCCGCCATCCGGCGTTTTCTGCCAAATAAGGATTGCCTCAGCCGTGCTTCCAATTCTTCAGGTGCTTCGAGGCGATCCAGTTCTTCCTTTTTATCCTTCAATGCTTCTTCCAACCTACTCATGCCTCCTCACCTCCCAGCAATTCCCTTAATCTCGCAAGGCCGTTAAATACCCTGGACTTTACTGTACCGACCGGCACGCTTGTTACTCGTGCAATTGTCTCATAATCCATATCCATGAAATACTTTAGCTTGATAGCTTCCTGCTGCCTGCTGTTCAGTCTGTCCATACAAGTCAGAACATCCTGCCTTGATTCTCTGGCTGAGTAATTTTCATGGTATGCCTCTTCCTTACGGTTATCTATAGTGATGACACGCCCACTTTTACGGAGCATGGCACGACAGCGGTTCACAAGGATTGTCTTGCTCCAGCTGTAGAAAGCACTGGCATCTTTGAGTTTCCGTATGTTGTCAAACAGTATGACAATCATATCCTGCAGTGCATCCAGCGAATCCTCCCTGTTTCCGGTGTAGGTACAGGCAAGGCGGTAATATTCATTTTTCCGGTCCATCACAAGTCGAATCAGTGCTTCTTTGTCGCCATTCACCGCCTGCTTTACCAGAGCTGCTTCATCCATTCATTCCCCCCCTTATACCAGTAAGAGTATTTGGGTAACAAAAAAGTTCATTTCATTTATTATAGTGCATCGGTTCAAATAAATTTTTCGGTTGCAGAAGAATTTTATTACCGCTGCTGCGTTTCAACGAGGCTGGTCGCAAGCTTTGCTTGCTGCTCGCCCATTCATCCGGGGTGGGGAATATCTTTTGCCTCGTTATACTACTTCCTTCCAAATGAAATAATCAGCTTTCCATCGCTCCACGTAATAAAGTTATCCTTCCGGATACGATCTTGATATTTATCTTTTACAATATCTCCGGTTCTGAACACCGACAACATAATGCCAATCAGAAACAGATTGATCGAGGTCGCTATTTTACCATATGACAGGAGTGGCAGACAGATCGGCGCGGCAATTTGAAAACCCAGATTTGTAATAACATAACCGATTACCTGCAATGTAAATGTCAGCATGATTGATACCGATACAAACAAACCCAGGCTACTTTTCTGCCTGAAACATTGCATGAAGCCTTTGATGATAAAGAAAAGCAGCACACTCATAATGATTATGAAGGCAATCCACCCAAGTTTAAATATCAAATATGTAAGGATATAATTGGTATCTATTTCTGGCAAAGGGAATCTCAGTGATTTATATACTGCAGGCATATCTCCGGTGCCAAACAATTTTGATGCATTCAGCAGATTTCTTACCACTATGCTCTGATACCCTCCGCCTGCGGGGTCAATTGACGGATTCAGAGCTACTTGCAGCCTCTTCAAACCGTATCTTCCGACAAACATCCCGCCTGCCAGAAATATTGCAGCTGCAGTCGGGATAAAAATGAGCAAATAACCATGCAGCTTTTTAACTCCGAACCAGTTTTTAGAGATTGCAATTGTTATAATGAAGAGTTCTGAAACAGTAAAAAGGAGAAAGCCGGATACCGCCGGTACAAACAGCGCAAAACAGGCTGGCAATAAAAACGCTATTCCACATAAAATAATACCCCAATAGCCTTTGTTTCTCACAATATATACTATTGCCACAAAACCCAGCGGAAACAATAACGGCATGAACCCGGCATAATATGGCCTACCGTTTATGATAGGTGAAATACTGAGAGCGGCAACCGATAAAGCCATTATTGAAAAGTAAATTGTTTTCGGATACTTGCCGATCAAAGTGAAGTCTGAAAAATAAGCAACCGCCATTAATCCAAGTCCGACAGCACTGGAAATGAGCTGTGTCAACATTCTCCATATATTCCCCTCATATGTAACAAACATTCTGATGATCAGCCCCACGATTACCAGAGACATTGCTACAAGGATCATCCCCCATTGTGGTCTTGGTCTGTGTGTACGGTCCAGCTGCGTTCCAATCATAACCGGGTCGCCCATTTGGAGGATGGCTTGATGAGTGGCGGAAATCTCATCCATACCGTCAGCGATATTTGCATCCCTCTGGTCAACGAGGTGGTTTTCAACTTCTTCCGAGATAAGAGAGTGCGCTTTTTTCCATCTGATCTGGTCGCAGACGCACCTGGAGTATTCCTGAATTCCGTCAAGCGGTTGCATAGCTTGCACCCCCTCGCAGCACTCTGTTAACTGCCTTTGAATATGCTGTCCATTCAGCCTGTTTATCAAGGAGCAGTCCTTTCCCTTTACTGGTAAGGCGATAATACTTTCTAATCCTTGCATGATCGGCATTATCATCATAAGAGCTTACCATGCCTTCATTTTCAAGACCGTGTAAAATCGGGTACAGTGTTCCTGCCTTTAAATTAAAGGTGTCATTGGATTTTTTTGAAAGCTCCTCAATCATCTGGTATCCGTACATGTCCTTGTCTTCAAGTAGTTTCAGTATCAGCATTGTTGTACTGCCCGTCAGCAGCACCTTATCTACTGCCATATTGCCACCTCCAATATATAGATTGTCTATATATATTATGTATAGACAATCTATATATGTCAATAGCAAAAAGAGATATTTTTCCAGATCGTTATGAAACGTTTTCACGAACCGCCTTTTCGATATATATCATTACATTTATATTGACAAAAGAAACACCTATACAGGGTCAGTATGATTGGAGCACAACCAGAATGACTGGAATTGAAATGTCTTTTATCCAATAGGTGATATCTTCATACATTTCTCATCTAATGTCGTATACTGTATAGAAATGGCGGTGATTATATGACCTTAACCATACTGTATTTGATAGCAGTTGCATTAATTATTTCCATGCTTGTATATTTTTCAAATAGGAACGGCAAGAAATATATTTATCAATGCCGAAGCTGTCACAGCATTTTAGAATACAGCGAGCTAAAATATGCAGCACGAGCAGGTAGAAGTTGTCCCAATTGTAATAGTATCAACAGATTCGATAGAATAAAGAAATAAGCCTATTAGCATGTTATTCCCGAATAATTTACAGATTTCTAATTCTCCAATCCTATTGCTGGAATACTTTCCTTGCATTAAGGGTAATAAGGATTATTCATCAGCTATCCGGCAGGCTGTGAGATTAATAAAAGTCCCGAGATATGTCACAGGAGTCTTATTCCCTGACAATATCTCCGACCCCGTCCAGGACATAATGCGGAACGTATGGGTAGGCAGTAATATCTTCCCTGCATGATACCCCGCTTAAAACCAGGATCGTATCGATTTCCGATTCAATCCCCGCAATGATGTCGGTATCCATCCTATCACCGATGATGATCGTTTCCTCGCTTTTACATCCCAGCTTTTTCAAAGCATGCCGCATGATCAGGGGATTGGGTTTGCCAACAAAATAAGCCTGTTTGCCCGCTGCCATCTCAATCGGTGCGATCAGCGCTCTTGTTGCCGGCACAATACCGCTTTCCGTCGGACCTGTCAGGTCGTAGTTCGTGCCGATCAGCTTGGATCCGTTCATAACAAGCCGGATTGCGCGTTCAATCTTCTCGAAATTGTAACTCCTGGTATCGCCTACTACGACATAATCGGGATTCACATCATTCATTGAAAATCCTGCATCATAGATGGCTTTCGTCAATCCGGCTTCACCGATAACATAAGCGCTGCCTCCCGGCTTCTGATTATGCAGGAAGCTGGCAGTCGCCAGTGCGCTTGTGTAAAAATGGCTTTCATCCACATGGAGGCCCATCCTCTCCAATTTCTGTTCCAATTCCTTCGGTGATCTTTCACTGCTGTTGGTTAGAAAAATAAACGACTTATTCTCTTCGATCAGCCAGTTGACAAAGTCCAGTGCACCCGGCAGAAGACGGTTTCCATGGTAGATTACACCGTCCATGTCGCATATGAAGCCCTTTTTATTTCTGATCGCATCACTCATGATTTTCTCCCCGGATATGTAATTTATTAGTGTCTTCTACTGATTATGAAGACTATGTTACTATCATAATCGAAAAAGAACTTTTTGCCAATGACCAGTCTATCCTATCACTAGTCATACAACAGGGAGATTATTTGCCGGTTTGAAAATCCGGCTGGTTCTTACGGCCTGTGGCGGGTTGATTACCGAATTTGTGGTTTGAGTGAAAGTTACATGTTTGTGTTTTGATTTATCATGTATTCTATCAGATTTTCATAAAATTCAAGCAAAACCCTTTTACCGACCTGAAAATCGCATTTACAAGGCTTCTACTCATAATTCGCATCTTTTGGATTTTAACGCATCTGCAACCTCGGATACAAATGGTATTGATTGCGCAGCACCTGCACGCGTAACACATATTCCTGATGCTGCTGAGGCACGTTTGATTGCTTCTTTGTCATCCATTCCCTGCGAAACTGCAGCCAGGTAATAACCTGTAAAGGTATCTCCTGCGGCGGTTGTATCAACAAGAGCACCATATTCAAATATACCCTCCGCAAGTCTCTCTTCGCCATATGCAAAACACATTCCGGCTTTACCAAGCGTCAATAGGATCTTCGCTTTCGGGAACCGCAAAACCAGACTGTCCAGAATTTCCTCCGGCTTGCTTTTATCTGTCATTCCCTCGCCTTCGATCTCATTCAGGATGAATATGTCTACAAGCTCCAGAGGCAGAGCGCCAATTCTATCATCCATCGGCGAGGGGTTTAATGCAACAATGCATTCCCTGGCCGCAGCCAGCTTCATTAATTCGGAAATTGCCGAGGTTTCGTTCTGGAACAAAACGATATCTCCTTTTGAAAGAGTGTCGGCAACCATTTTTGCATAATCCGCATCCAGCATATGATTCGTGCCTCCATAAAGGATTATGCAGTTCTGACCACTTTTATCCACTTGAATAGAAGTATGTCCGTTCCTGGCATTCACTGTTTTAACAAGTGATACATCCACCTGCGCATCTTTTAAAAGGTCAAGAAGAAATTCTCCCTCTTCACCGATCATACCCGCATGGCGTACACATCCTCCAGCCCTTCCTGCAGCAACGGACTGGTTTAATCCCTTGCCTCCGGCATAAACATGATAGCCATTGCATAGAATGGTCTCCCCTGGTTTAACAAAGTTTGCCACTGAATAAACATTATCAATATTCAGTGAACCAAAATTAATAATCATAATAGTCATCTCTCCCTGGCACACTATCAATGGTAATATGAAGTTAAAAGCTGACACCGCATTAAAAATTTACATCGAATACAAAGATTTTGGTAATACGTTTTATCAACTTTCTATCCAAGCATATAACATTTCATTTTTTATGTCAATACTCCATCTGTAATTTGCCCACAAGCTGCAAACAGCTGATTTTAGCCGCAGCGAACCATTGGCATAATAGAATATCGTTTAACAATATTTATTTACTATTGCAATAATATTCAATAAGGATTATTTGACATATTGGCTAGACAAACATATAATGAAGCATGGTAAAACGTTTAAACGAGGTATAAATATGTCCGTCACAGTTAAAGATATTGCGAAAGTTGCAGGCGTATCTATCACTACCGTATCACTTGTACTAAGCGGCCGTGAATGCCGCGTTTCTATGAAAACACGTGAAAAGGTACAAAAAATTGCACGAGATCTGGACTATCAGCCAAACCATCTTGCCCGCGGACTTGTAACAAGAAGAAGTCAAACCATCGGACTAATTATTCCGGATATCAGCAACCTTTTTTTCTCAGAACTCGCAAAAGGTGTCGAAATGGAAGCTCAGCAGAATAGCTACAATGTTATATTCAGTAATTCCAATGAAGACGGTACCAAAGATCTTAAGAATCTCAGAATCTTGCTGAATAAAGCCGTAGATGGACTGATCATCGTGCCCTCGATAAAAGAACACGAAATGAACCTGACAGCTGAGTTTAACCGTATTCTGTCAAGTCATAAATTGCCTGTTGTCATCGTCGACCGTATTCTGCCTGGGATTGAGTGTGATTTTGTATCCCTTGATAACCGTGAAGGCGGTTTTATGGCTACGAAACATTTATTGGAATTGGGTCACCAAAAAATCGGTTGTATCACAGGTCCACAGGCTTTAATGAGTTCCGGAATGCGCTATCAGGGTTACTGCGATGCACTGAATCTGTATGGACTTCCTATTGATGAAAATATTGTATTTAACGGTGATTATTGTTTGCACTCAGGTGTCGAAGGCGCTGAGATCCTAATTAACCGGAACGTTACAGCAGTATTTGCATGTAATGATATGATGGCCTGTGGCGCTTACCGCCAGGCTTGTATTATGAATAAAAAAATCGGCTCGGAATTTTCGCTTATAGGTTTTGATGATATTCCCTTCGCTGAAATGCTTGAATATCCACTTACAACTATACATCAACCGGTTTATGATATTGGAAAAAGTTCCTGCAGAATGCTCTTGGATAAACTAAACGGTACAACGACGGACATACGCAAGATAAAGTATTCACCCACTCTGGTTGTCAGGGCAACTACAGCCGCTCCAGCAGCAAAGGAGAAGTTTTAAATAAGCTTTTCAAAGAAAATAATTTGAAATTTACACACAGGAGTACTGCATTAAGCAAGCTTGCCATAAACTATATCGAAGCCCTGGACAAAGCAACAAAAAGTGACTGCCCTGTTCTAAAAAGGATAGGTAATAATTTTTTAATATACCTAAATTAAACTGAGTGTCTTTGCAGATTCCATAATAAACTTAAGCATTGCGTTTATTCCGTTGGCTCTGCTTTCTGGAAAGAATTCCAGAAAGCCTGCCTTAGCAGGCAAGTAAAATTCATTCTCCAAAACTTCTGCAGGCTTTCTATTGCTGAACACCTGAAGAAGTATTGAAACCAAGCCTTTGACAATCAGTGTGTCACTATCGGCTTCAATTATCATTTTGCCTTTTTTATATCTGATGTTCATCCATACCTTTGATTGACATCCTTTGACCAGAAGGAATGCAAAAAATTTGAATTCCGTACAGTTGAAATGGCATACAGGATTTCCCTTCCATATTGGATTCAGCAATAAAAATATCAAAATAGTCTGTACTGTCAATTTTATTCGCAGACTTGACTTGTAGCTTTGGATTAATTATGAAAATGGAGATATTGTATTAGTAGATGTGCTAAGCTATTAGTCAAGCATACATTGAAACCATGTTATTATGTTATTATGTTGCCCTTCATCAAGTCACATTTACATAAAATTTACATAATTTATATCAGTATTAATTTTAAAAAGAGGAGAACGGTTTATGGGAAATGGATTTTTAGGTTGTCAAGATGACTGTACTTTATTGTTCTTCATCCTCGTTTTCTTGTTACTTTTCTGGGATCGTGATATAGACCCATGCAAACCCTGCTAAGTCTATAGAAAGTCGCCGCCTAAGTGTTTTGACAGGTTTAATGACCTTCAAGACACTTTTTATTATGGTCTCCGTGTAGTATTCACCCCATTGGTAAACCGGCAGTTTATTTTCCAAATTCTATATCTTGATATCCTAACTGCAACTTTCAAAATATCGATAAATGATTTTAACAATATAATTGTGTATCTTGCACTAAGCCATTAGTCAAGCATCCATCAAAACTGCCTCATCCACTTTACAAAATATCAGAAAGATACATCACCTTTTAAAGTAAAAGGCCGGAGTTTTGGTGTTCTCTCCGGCGATTGTTCGGTATTAAATTCTACTAATTCATTCTTAAGATTTCCTATATACGTTGAGACCAATTTTAATATCATCTTTTTCCGGGATGGATACGTTGCCCTCGGTTGAGCCGATTATAATGCTCTTCCCTGAAGATGATACTCCGAACTCCTTTGAAATATCAACCGTTATTGTCAGTATATTGCCGTTTAGTTTCATATCACAATTTTTCATAAACATGTCCTCCTCATTAGGTTTGATAAAATCATTATAAAACTTTTTTACATACTTTGATATATTTTATTTATATATTTGAAAAGTTATCCACTGAATAGCAGTATTTAAACCATTCTGATCTTTCTTGTACTTTCCCTGTGTACTCTTAATCCTCTGACCGGAATTTTCTGCTTCCTGACAACCCGGATTTCCATATCAGGATCGGCTGCAAACCGCATAGTTCGCCGAATACAGCACCGCCAAGAATCAGTACGGCACCGATGATCTGCACAGCACCCATCGTTTCACTTAAGAAAATCACTGAAAAAATAACGGCTGAAAGCGGCTCCAGATAACCGCAAATTGCCACGGTCTGCACCGGCAGGTCACCAATGGAAGAAAAATAAAAATAGCAGCCGATGCCGGTAT
>WSSedL1CaDRAFT_10001103_pt1 | contig 16793 bp, 20 predicted proteins | sample WetSurSL1Cattail_FD_9464 | JGI IMG/M metagenome (IMG submission 9464)
CAGGGAATGGTTTATCGGTCTGTGGGAAAAATCCCGCGCTTTTTCTTTCCCTGTTTCTTTCTCTAACGCTTAATCTGGGTTTAAGGAGGGGATTTAGGGGAGGTTAAAAGCCTATATTATTACCGACGCACGGCCAATGCTGTAATAAGTAAACCCAATTTCTTTCATTCTATCAGGAGTAAAAATATTTCTACCGTCAAAGATTAAATGATTTTTTAAATTTTCTTTTAATATGTCAAAATCGGGATTTCTAAATTCATTCCATTCTGTAAGTATCAACAAGCCGTCAGCGTCTTTAGTCGCATTATATTCCGTATCCGAATAAATGACTCTATCCTGCAAATAAAATTTAGCGGAATCCATTGCCGCCGGATCGTACACTGAAACAGTCGCGCCGGCTTTAAGCAGTTCGTTAATGATAATAGTAGAGGGGGCGTCGCGCATATCGTCAGTGTTGGGTTTAAAAGCTAATCCCCAGACTGCGAAATGTTTTCCGTTTAAATCGCCGTTGAAATGAGCTGATACTTTTTTTACAAGGACCTGTTTTTGCGCTTTATTAACTTTATCGACTACGGAAAGTATTTTCATTTCAGAATCATAATCCATCGAAGACTTAATCATTGCGTTAACGTCTTTAGGAAAACACGAGCCGCCGTATCCAATTCCAGCGAATAAAAATCTTTTACCAATGCGATTATCCGCCGCCATTCCCATTCTTACAAGGTCTACATTTGCGCCCACTTTTTCGCAAAAGTTCGCCAATTCATTCATGTATGTAATACGCATAGCTAAGTAGGAGTTAGCCGCATACTTTGTAACTTCAGAACTTGCAGGATTCATTCCAAGGATAGGATTGCCCTGGCGTACAAATGGTTCGTAAAGAGCTTTCATTTTGGACATGGAAACAGGATTATCGGTGCCTATTACTATTCTATCCGGTTTCATAAAATCTTCAACTGCAAAGCCTTCGCGTAAAAATTCAGGGTTAGAAACCACGTCAAAATTAACCGCGCCTTTTTTCTTAATAGCGTCGGTCACTTTTTTAGCGGTGCCGACAGGCACGGTGCTTTTGTTTACAATAACTTTAAAATCTTTATCGCCCGCTTCTTTAAGAACTTCGCCAATCTTTTCCGCAGCGTCAAGCACGTAATGAGTATCAGCCGAGCCGTCTTCCCCCTGAGGAGTAGGGAGGCATAAGAAAATTATATCGGAGTTAAGCGCGGCTTCTTTTATATCGTCTGTAAACGAAAGTCTTTTTTTTGCTATGTTCCGGTAAAACAGCAAATCCAAACCCGGTTCATATATAGTAATTTCAGCCTGTCTGAGCTTTTTAAGTTTTTCAGGATTATTATCTACGCAGATAACCTGATTGCCCATTTCTGCAAAACAGGTTCCAGACACTAAGCCCACGTAACCTGTTCCTATTACCGAAATATTCATTTTGCTCTCCTAAATATATAATGCCTTTTGATAAATAAAATCTTTTTCAATATCTTTAAACGGCTTAGCGCAAAGATCCTTTGGAGAAATAATAGGGTTAGTAACCTGCCAGTCGATAGCAAGTTCAGGATCGTTGTATAAAATAGCGCGTTCGTCTTTTTTACTATAAAATGCGCCGCACTTATAATGGAAAATAGCTTCGTCGGTTAGAACTGAAAATCCATGAGCAAAACCGGCTGGTATCCAAAACTGATAATGGTTTTCGTCGGATAATTCAACCGAAACATATTCCTTAAAAGTGGGGGAGCCAAATCTTAGATCTACAGCAATATCCAATACCTTCCCTACAATTACTTCGCAAAGTTTAGCCTGCGCAAATTCTCCTACCTGATAATGCAAACCCCGGATAGTTCCAAGTTTTGATTTAGAAATATTATCTTGTACAAAATTTGTATTAATTTCCGCTTCGTCATATTTTTGTTTGTTATAGGCTTCAAAGAAAAATCCTCTGTCGTCATTAAAAACGTCAGGGCAGATGATTGAAACGCCTTCTAATTTAGTTTTAATAATTTCCATTTAAACCAATTAATATTTTTGTGAGTTGTGCCATTTCCAGGCGCTTTTAATTACGTCTTCCAAATTATATTTTGGAGACCATCCTAAAACTTCTTTAGCTTTTTTGTTATCGGCAACTAAAATTGCCGGGTCGCCTTCTCTTCTTTCAATGGTAGTCGATTTTATTTCTTTTCCGGAGATTTTCTCGACAGCATGAATAATTTCCTTAACCGAATTGCCGTCGCCAGTGCCTAGGTTAAAGACATCCGACTTGGCTCCGCTGTTAAGATACTCTAAAGCTTTAAGATGAGCGTCTGCAAGGTCGTACACGTGAACATAGTCTCTCACGCAAGTGCCGTCGGGCGTTGGGTAGTCGGCGCCGTAAATTGAAACGCCTTCTCTTTTGCCTAAAGCCGCTGAAATAACTATTGGAATTAAATGCGGTTCAGGCTGGTGGCTTTCGCCAATCAGGCCGTCAAAGTCGCATCCGGCTGCGTTGAAGTATCTTAAAGCTACATATTTTAAACCATAAGCAGTATCAAAATCGCTCATCACGTTTTCTATAATGTGTTTTGTTTTTGCGTAAGGATTTATTGGCTTAATAGATTCGTCTTCGGAGATAGGAACCTTTAAAGGGTTGCCATAAAGGGAACAGGTTGAAGAAAAGACAATCTTATTTATTCCAGACCGGGTTAATGCGTTAAGCAGGTTTATGCTGCCTATTACATTATTAATGTAATATAATTTAGGATCGCTGACAGACTCGCCTACAAATGCAAAAGCGGCAAAATGAACTACCGCGTCAATTTTGTATTTTTTTAAGTTTTGCAAAAGCGCGCTGTAATCGAGTAGGTCGACATTTTCAAAAGCTACGTCTTTGGGGATAGATTCGATATGACCTCTGGAGAGGTTGTCAAAAACTACTACGTCGAAATTATTTTTTTTAAGCGTTTTTACAAAGTGAGAGCCAATATAACCAGCGCCTCCCGTTACTAATATACTCATCCGGTTCCCTCTTTCTAAATTAATAAGATTTTAATAAAGTAATATTAATCAAATCGGCGCATAATTTCAAAGTTATTAGCTATACCTGAAGGGGAAAGCCAAAATAAACGCTTTATACATTCTTTTCAGTAGGGGGCGCGCTGGCTTGGGAACAATTCATTTCAGTTTTTGGTTGAAATATTAACGAATTGAGAGTTTAACAACATAAGAATTTTAGCTGTTTCTTCATTTTTCACTTGACAAGCGCTCATTTGTTCACTATGTTTGTAGTGAACATAAGAGTACTACTATGAAAAAAGAACTAACAGATCGTCAGCAGGATATTTTAAGATTCATTGAAGAATTTAGAGATAATACTGGATATCCGCCTACTTTGAGAGAGATAGGCAAAAAGTTTGGCATTAGCTCTACGTTTGGAGTAAAGAGACACCTAGACGCATTGGTCAAAAAAGGATTTCTTACGCAGGAAAGCAATACAAGCAGAGGTCTTTCGATAGTGAAAGATAAATCTGAAGAACCGGAAGCTTTCGCTAAAGTTAATCCAATTGTCGATACTGTTTACCAGATACCAATAATAGGACGGGTAGCGGCAGGCGTTCCAATAACGGCTATAGAAAACATGGAAGGGTCGGTGATGATTGACTCTACTTTTATGAAAAAATCAGCCGATTGCTTTGCCTTAAAGGTAAAAGGGGATAGCATGATAAACGCAGGAATTTTGGAAGGCGATCTGGTTATTGTTAAACCGCAGACGGAAATACTAAACTCTGAAATAGTTGTTGCGATAATAAGAGGAGAGGCTACTGTTAAGCGGTTTGAAAAAAAGAAAAATATGATAAGGTTGATTCCTGAAAACTCAAATTATTCTCCAATAGAAGTTACCGAGACAGACGAGTTCTCAGTTGCAGGTAAGGTGATTGGAGTTGTAAGAACTTTTATAAATTAAAAGGCGCTAATATGAAATCAATGATTTTCTCGGATGCAATAAAAAACCGAAACAGCATAAAGTTCCTCTATGGTCTGGACCATATTAATCTCGATCCGTATTTTACTACGGAAGAGGGAGGTAAAAAATACATTTACGGCAGAACGCCAAGCTCTGTTTCTATTCGAAAATATGAGTATTCCAAAATTGTGAATATCAAAATTATCGAAGACAGAAAGTTTTCGCCTATTATCCCTATTATGTCTTTAGCAAGTTGATTTAATATGAGGAGAAGTATTATGACTTCGTTGAATAAAAAAATGGTCGATGCGATTATAGACCAGTTTTGGAAGCTGGGCTATTTAACAATAAGCAGAAAGTTCGGAACTTATCTGCCTGAACCTCCTAAAGTTGGCGGTTTTGAAGTTGACGCAATAGCTCGTCAAAATAATAATTACGCTATTGGTCTTGCTCTTTCCGAAGACGATTTTGCCGATCCCAAACTACTGCAAAAATTAACTTTCTTAGCCTCGCGGCAAACAAAATATACAAACAAAAAAGTCCTTCTGTTTATTGGAACGCCGCAGAATAAATTAAAAATGGCAAAAGAATTAATTGAATATCTGCCTTATGAAGCAAAGACAAGCATTAAAATATTCCCAATACTAAATTCTTCTTTTAATAAGAAAGCGCAATCAAATATGATTCAGAATACGCTTGCGTTTGCTTAGTCGCCGTTCTTATATTTAACCTTCTTGATTCCATCCAGATATTATGCGCTTTCCCCAAGAATAATTAATTGCGCTGTTTTGTAGTTTTTGACTGCATAGATGGAGATTAAACTATCTTTCGCTATATTTGCATTTTACTAATGTTTCTAATTATTACTCACAGAAATGCATAACTACAAATTAATAATACAATATGACGGAACAGAATATGCAGGCTGGCAAATACAGAAAAATGCTGTCTCTGTTCAGCAAAAAATAACTGACGCTATTGCAATTATTCTAAAAGAAAAAGTTACGTTGACGGGTTCTGGCAGAACTGATACTGGCGTTCATGCTTTAGGGCAGGCGGCCAATTTTAAAACTGAACAAAGCGTAGATTTATATAAATTTAAGTATCAGCTAAATTCAATACTTTCAAATGATATTTCCATTATTGATTTGGCGGAAGAGCAGGAAAAATTTAACGCCCGTTTTGACGCAAAAAAGAGGAGCTACCTTTATTTTATTTCTAAGCGAAAAACTCCTTTTCTGCAAAAATATTCCTTCCGCTATAATGGCGTTCTTGATATTGAAAAATTGAATTTACTTAGCCGGGTTATTCTTGGCGAGCATGATTTTACTTCTTTTGCGCGGAAAAAAACTGAAACAATCAATAAAGTCTGCAATATATACAATATTCATTGGAAAGATACCAGGGATATGATTGTTTTCTATATAGAGGCGGATCGTTTTTTACATGGCATGGTTAGAACAATCGTAGGAACTCTGATTGACGCATTATCCGTAAGTAACGGAGAAGAATACTTACTAAAGATAATTGAAAAAAGGAACAGAGAATGCGCGGGCGAGGCTGTTCCCGGCTGCGGTTTATTTTTATACAAGGTGAAATATTGAACGAAAGTAGCGTATATACGTTTGAAAAATCGGTTTTAATTTCGGCTCCAATAGATAAACTGTTCGCATTTCATGCGGATACGAATAACCTGCCGCTGATTTCCCCTAAAAATATCAAAACAAAAATACTCCAAATATCAGAAATACCTTTGCAGAAAGGCTCGACGATTAAGCTTGAGATTAAAAAGGGAATCGTTAAGCTTAATTGGGATATCGTAATAAAAGATTTCGATCCTTCATTTATAATTTCGGATCTTCAGACAAAGGGTTTATTTAAATATTGGCTGCATAAGCACATTTTTAGCGTTGAAGGAGATTATGTTAAAATGACTGACAGGGTGGAGTTTATTCCTCCATTTGGCTTTTTGGGAAGACTTGCGGCGCCATTGATTTTTATGCAACTTAAAGCGATGTTTAAATACCGTCATGAAAAAACTAAGCTATTATTTATCAGGAGTTAACCATGGAGTTTTTAGCCGGGTTGCATCCAAAGCTTGTTCATTTTCCGGTTGTATTAATAGTTTTATACGCTCTTTTTGAAATATTTGGCATACTGCTTAAAAAAAGTTTTCTTTCTAAATCTGCTTATGTGCTTTTGGTAATTTCAATTATATCTGCATTAGCCGCAATTATGACGGGAGAGCAGGCTTTAAAACTTGCCGAAGCGTGGAACGATAAAGGATTAAGATATGACGAATTGGTTATTCCTTTTGGCTTAATAGATAAGCACGAAGATTACGCAACAATTACAATATGGTATTTTGTGGCGCTGTTTATCTTTAGGACTTTTATTTTGGTTAAAAAGAAATTTGACGGCAATCTGAAATATGCCGTAGCTTTATTAGCCGCGGTAGGTTGTTTTTTTATATTTAAGACTGGCGAACTTGGCGGGGAGCTTGTTTATAAACATGGAGTCGGAACAGAGATAATTAAACCTGTAGATACGGTTCCGGCCAAAATTGATTCTTCCAAATCCGCTAATTAAACTGAATTATACTGATGACAAAAAAAGAAATACTTTTTAGAATTATACCGGCAATAATTATAACAAACTGTGTCGGCTATTTATTGAAGATATTAAATTTAGACGACTACTTTATTTTATTAGGGTTTCGTTTCAAATTAAATTTTATCTTACCGGCGTTGTTTTTCTTAAAGGCTGAATATTTTACCGGAGTAAAAGAAATAATTAAGTCTTCATGTAAAACGAGATTTTCCCTACAACTATTTATAGTGATATTTCCGTTTCTTGCGGCTTTGGGAGCTTTGTATTATTACGGCAAAGTAGATTTAGGCGATCCGGATTATTTTTATGAATTTGGGCTGTCGTCTATTTTTGACGCTCCCATTTATTTATTATGGAACCTGCCGCAGCTATTAGCTTTAACTCTATTAATAAGGTATATAGCCGATCAGGTCGACCATAAGTTTATATGCTCGTTTATTACAATAGCTCTTCTGTTTGCTTACGATATGGTTCCGTTAAAGATTTATTCCATAAGTTATGCTACGTTTATTCTTCCTTTGCTAATTGTTGCTTCAGCGGCTGTAGCGTTAGCGTATTTCAAAAATGTGTTTTCAGCAAGCTTTATAGTATTCGGAATGATATGGGCATATTACCTGATGTTTGGGACGGCGAGTAAAGCGATAGTAAATATCCTTTTTGCGGCTAGATACAACTCGTGGGAAGGGCTTTTGTGGGTAGACGATAAACTAATAGGGTACGTCTCGCTTGTATACTTTAGCGCGTCGTTTCTGCTTATTTGGCTTGCCTCGCCAATGTATAAAAATGTTAAACCTGAAGCTGAGGAAGATGTTAAAAGCGAGTAAAGCTGCGTATAAAACAAAAAAGGAAAAATACATTAGCCGAAAAATATTTTCTAAAATTAAGATAAAAATTATGTAAGTTATTTGTATGGAAAAGACAGGCTATATAGAAATAAAGGTTAGCGGTTCAAATGGGAATATTGAGCTTAAACCAGAAACTTATGATATAAAAGACGTTCTTGGAATTATTGAACAGGCTGAAAAGATATTATTTCCTGGGGAAAAAAGAGAACGCCCTTTGATAAGCTATAGGATGGAGGAAGGCTCAGTTCGTAATATCTTTGTGACTAGCTCTCAGGCTATAATTAGCATAGGCGCAGTGCTGGGGCAAATACAGTCAAGCAAGAGTATTGATTTTCTTGAACTCGATACGGCAAGAGCAATAGAAACGTTTCAGGAAACCGCCATAAAAAAAGATTTCGTTTTTGAAATTAGAACCTCCTTACAAAACGCGCCTATATTAAAAATAGATTCTTTGACTCAATATTTCCGAACAAAAGAACATTGGGCGGAAGCCGAGTTTTATTTTTATGGAAAAATTACAAATGCCGGAGGTAAAGAAAAAGCAAATATCCATTTGGCTACTGAAGAATATGGGATATTAGTTATTCAAACTCCTCAGCTTTTTTTAGCCAACAGAGAAGAAAATTTGCTTTACAAAATATTCGGAATTCGAGCAAGGGGGAAACAAAATTCAGAAACAGGCGAAATAGACAAGAGCAGTCTAACATTTTTGGAGCTTATAGATTACAATACAATATATGACGAAGCATATTTGAAGGACTTAAGAAATAAAGCAAAAAACTGGATAAACGATATTGATCCTGATAGTTGGTTAAGGGACATTAGAGGCTATGATGCTTGATGGAGCGTTGATTGATACAAGTTTTTTTATAAGATTTCTTAAGGAAAGCGATCCGTTATTTGAGAAGGCGGACAGATATTATAAATATTTTCTTGAAAAAGAATATAGGATGGTTATCTCTACAATAAGTATTGCTGAATATTGCGTAAAGGGCGCTATACAAGAACTCCCATTGAAAAATTTGGTTGTATTACCGTTTAATATAAACCATGCGCAAAAAGCGGGGGAATTTGCAAAAGTTCTTTATGAATCAAGAAACAAAAAAGAATTATTGGTTCCCGAAAGAAAAATTATAATAAACGATGCAAAGCTTTTTGCTCAAGCTGAATCAGAATTACATATTAAACATTTTGTGACATCTGATACAGAGTGTCTAAAATTATTTGAAACGTTGAAGAAAAAGATATCTCTAAATTTCAACATTATTGATATTAATAAAAGCTGTCAAGAAACGTTTGGATTATTAGAATTATAAAATCTGCTTAAGCAGTAATAGAAATAAAGAGTAAAGATATACCCAGCTCAAATCTCTCCTCGCATAATTAAATCTTTTCAAGGTAAGTTTTTTTTCTTATTTTTAATTACAAATTTATAAAAATAGAGAAAAACGATGAAAGCATAGAGCGCGGCAGAAGAAGGATGTAAGCAAACCTTCTGATATGTTAGCGCTGATCGTTTTGCTCTGGATAATCTTGAAGAAGTAAATTTGGGAAAAGTGGACGCGCTATCTACAGTAGCAGGTAAAAACTATTTGGCAAAGGAAGCAATCCTAAGGTCAATCGTTAGAGGCGCAGTTTTTGTTGGCGACAAAACAATAATTAACAACAGCGAAGTTGAATACAGTATAATATTAAATAAACGTAAAATCGAAAATCTGAACGCGCGTTTCGAGACTTCGCTTTTAGAGCAACAAAGTCAAAGTAATTGAGGCGAAAGAACGCCAAAGAGTTAACCGTTTAATGATTGGAGATTAAAGCAGAGTGGAATTAATTTAAGTGAAATCTAAAATATTAATAATTTGTTTCTTGTCTTTTTTTAATCTGTTTGCAGGCGGAATCCCAAACGATAAAGCGACAGGGGTTTTTCTTGCCATTGGAGTAGGCCCGCGTATTCCTGTTGGAAACTTTAGCGGCACAACTGCTCTGGGGTATGGCTTTAATTTAGAGCTTTCTTATACCGATAACGAAACGCTTCCGATTTTTCTTTTTGGACAATTGGGGTTTGAACAATACCCCGGCTCGACTGAATTTTATCAGGAGAGCTCTTACTCGCATTTCTCTACAAATATTCTTCCCGTCCATGTAGGAGCCCGGTATTATTTCCCACCTATACTTGAACAGTTTGTTCTTATTCTGCCTTCTGTTGAATTTTCAGCTTCTTACGCTCTTGTGCAGGAGTTGAATGAATTTAAGGCGGAGTCTGGCAGGAGCAATTTTATTGATACGAAAAATAAATTTGGTTTCAGCATCGGCGCAAGCATATCAATGTTTATTCTTGAACTAACGGGTAATTATAATTTTTATGACGGCAACCAAACTGTTTCCGTAGACCTTAAAGCGCGGCTTCCGCTATTTATAAATTTTTAAAATCTGGCTTTCTTTTTTATGTCCAGATTGCAAATAAAGATTAAAGTAAACAGGCGAGTTTTTAACAACGCGTTTATTCAAAGCAGGCATAATACAGATTAAACAAAAAAAAGCTGCGGTTACATTAACCGCAGCTTTTATAAAAACGAAAGGGGAGTTTGTTAAGAATAAATTGTATAACTAAAATGGTATCCCTTCATCTGTGCTTGGATTAGCAGGTTCAATTTCACTATAATCGTAACTGTTATCCAGGTCTCCTTTAGACGCAACAAGTTCAATTTTCCAGGCATTCAAACTGTTGTAATAGATTTTGTCGTTATTTTTATTTGTGTAAGGTTTGCCTTTTATTTCAAACTGCACGTCAACTTTATCTCCAACAGAATAACTATCTATTAAAGAAACTTTATCCTGTAAAAGATCAAATTTGACATACTGAGGATAAGAAGGATTTGAAGCGTATTCAACAATAAATTCTCTTTTTGTGAATGTCGGCGAAACCTGTTTTGCGTCATAGATTTCTATTATTTTCCCTTGTAAATTCATTTAGCGCCCAACTGATAAATTCAATGTTTATTATAAATATAAATTATAAATTAATTAATGATTTGATAATATATAAAATTTTTTGTTAAAAATTACATTAATTAAAAAGAAATTTATTCGATAATAATGCCTGTATATTTGCGCATATTATTTTTTAAAATAAAAAAAGGAGCTTCAATTAAACATGAAGCTCCTTAATAAAAAACAGGGGAAGAGTTAATCTTTCATGCTTAGAGAAATTCTTCCGCGTTGAATATCTATGCCTAAAATTCTTACGTCAATAATATCGCCAACGTTAATTTCATCAAGCGGATTTTTAACAAACTTATTTGCAATGTGCGATATGTGCAGCAAACCGTCCTGTTTAACTCCTATATCTACAAACGCGCCAAAATCAACTACGTTGCGGACTGTGCCTTTAAGGCGCATCCCTTCCTGCAAGTCTTCCATTTTTAAAACGTCGCTTCGCAGGATAGGCTTTTGCAGCTCCTCTCTGGGGTCGCGTCCCGGTTTTTTTATATTCTCAATTATATCAATAAGCGTAGGTTCGCCGACGCCAATTTCTTCAGCAATTTTTTTTGTCCCGGTTTTATTAACCATCAGTTGTAAAATGCCGCCGGACTCTTTAATATTTTCTTTTGGTATTTTATATTTTGCCAAAAGATTTTCAGTTGCAGCGTATGATTCGGGATGAATAAAAGTATCGTCAAAAGGATTTTCGCCTTTGCGGATTTTAAGGAATCCCGCCGATTGTTCAAACGCTTTTTCTCCCATTCCTTTTACGCTTAGCAGTTCCTGTCTGTTATTAAAGCGGCCGTTAGTTTCGCGGTGTTTAACAATGTTATCGGCTGTGCGCTTGTTAAGTCCTGAAACGTGCGATAATAATGAAGTAGATGCCGTATTAAGATCGACACCAACATAGTTAACGCAGCTTTCTACAACGTTATCCAATTTAGCCGAGAGCATTTTCTGGTCTACGTCATGCTGGTATAAACCGACGCCGATTGATTTTGGATCAATCTTTACAAGCTCTGCAAGCGGGTCTAACAAACGTCTTGCAATCGAAATATTTCCGCGTTGACTGGCTTCAAGATCGGGGAATTCTTTTTTTGCTACTTCGGAAGCTGAGTAAACTGACGCGCCCGCTTCGCTAACGATAGTATACTGGCATGATAAAGAATTTGTTTTAATAAGTTCTGCAATAAAAAATTCAGTCTCTCTACTGGCAGTGCCGTTGCCAATTGAAATAACTTCTACATTATATTTTTTTATAAAAGCCGTTACAATTTTACCAGCCTCTTCGGTTTTATTCTGAGGCGGATGCGGATAAATTGTAGAGCCGTCTAAGTACTTGCCTGTAGCGTCAATAACCGCCACTTTAGAGCCGGAATAAAAGCCGGGATCGATACCCATAATTATTCTATTGGCAAATGGCGGCTGTAGCAATAACTGCCTTAGATTAGCGGCAAATATTTCTATAGCGTGCAGATCGGCCGCTTCTGTAAGAATGCTTCTTGCTTCTCTTTCGATAGAAGGAGAGATAAGTCTGCCAAAAGAATCTTCAATCGTATCGTCTAATATCTCCATAAACACAGAGCCTTTTGTACCCCAGAATGTGCCTTTAATAACTTTATAAGCTTCGACTTCATCCACGCCAAGAGACACTTTTAATTGTTTCTCTTTCTCGCCGCGGTTTAAGGCAAGCAGCTGATACGGTTTCAAACTTTTAATGTCGATCTGGAAATCGGCGTAAATCTGGTAAATGTCTTTTCTTTCTTTTTCTTTTAGCTTTTCATTTTCAAGGTCGGTAGTTCTTTTTTCTTTAGTCTTTTCAGATTTAACTAAAGAAGAAGTAGAGTAATAGGTCCTTACTGATTTTCTAACTTCGGCGTCTTCGCTAATCATTTCTGCAATGATATCTTTAGCCCCTTGCAGAGCCTCTTCTATGGTATTAACGCCAAGTTCAGGATTGATATATTTTGCAAGCTCATCTTCAAGAGTTCCTGCAAATTCATTATTCTCTAGGATAAACAAAGCTAGCGGCTCAAGCCCTTTGGCCTTGGCCATAGTTCCTCTGGTTTTCCTTTTAGGTTTATATGGCAGATAAAGATCTTCAAGCTCTTGTAGTTTAACGCACTCGGTAATTTTATTTTTAAGCTCGTCGGTAAGCTTGCCTTGTTCTTCTATGCTTTTTAAGATAGTTTCTTTTCGTTCTTCAAGCAGAGTTAAATAATTAACTCTGTCCTCAATATTTCTAAGATAATCTTCGTCTAAGCCGCCGGTTCGTTCCTTACGATAACGGGCAATAAAGGGGATAGTGGCTCCTTCTTTAAGGAGCGTAATAACTTCGTCTACCTGGGCGATTTTGATATTCAATTCCGCCGAAATAGCTGCTGATATATTCATATTGTAACCAATTTAATTTTTCTATTATATAATTTATTATAAGACATAATTAACCCGCGCTAAAAAAACAACGGGAGTAAAATTCATTTTATATTAGAGTAAAGCGGAGAGCGCTTTTTTAATAATTTCTTCCAATGATAAATCCGGGGATTGCTGTAGCAGGCCGCCTACTACCTTTTCGGCAATTTTTGTATTATAGCCTAAAGTGCTCAAAGCAGAAATTGCTTCGCTTTTAATTCCATGGTCGGCAAACCCTAATTCGCCATTTGTTATGTTCCCAAGTTTTCCCTTTAGTTCAAGGACTAATCTTTCAGCCGATTTTTTACCTATGCCCGGTATCGCCGTAATGCGCGGTAGATCCGACGTTGCGATAGCGTTGCGAAGTTCAGTATACTCAATGCTGGAAAGCATGTTCAACGCTACTTTAGGGCCTATTCCGTTTACGCTGATAAGCAGTTCAAACATCTCTTTTTCTGCTTCGGAAAAAAAACCGAACAAAACAATCGCGTCGTCTCTTACATTTGTATAAATAAAAAGCGAAACGGTTTCTTTGCCCGAAATTTTATCAAAAGTGCTTAATGAAATATTTACAAGGTAACCGACGCCGTTAACGTCAATTAGGATTTTTGTAGGTTTGGCGGAAATTATCTGCCCTTTTAAGTATCCAATCATAATAATAACAGTTCTTAATTATTAACAACCCGTTCAGGAAAAGCTTCCACAAACGATTTCCAGCTTTTATTTTTGGAAACCGGCGTTTTAATCCTAAAACTATGGCACAACGCAATTGCAATTGCGTCGCTTTCGTCAAATTTCATATTCGTATTTTTGAGATTAAGGAGCGTGTTTACCATAAAACCAACCTGTTCTTTGGAAGCTCCTCCAGCTCCTACTACCGCTTTTTTTACTTCCCGGGGAGAATACTCGCTTGTTGGCACTTTATTATGCGCCGCCGCTAATAAAGATACTCCGCGGGCGTAACTGATTTTCATTGCCGATTGAATATTTTTGCCATAGAACGCTGATTCTATGGCAAACTCATCGGGTCTGTTGTTTTTTATGACGGCGTCTAAACCGTCATAAATTAATTCTAACTTTTGAGCAAGCAATAAATTAGTAGGAATTTTTATAATGCCGGAATCTACTAAAGAGAGTTTGTTATTCTGCTGTTTTACAACGCCATAACCCGTATTAATTGTTCCGGGATCAACTCCTAAAATAATCATTGCTGCATTTATTAGTCGACAAAGTCGGCATTAGTGAAAACATTTTGAACGTCGTCGTTATCTTCAATTGATTCGATAAGTTTATCGACTTTTTCAGCGTCTTCGCCGGTAACAGGCACAAGATTTTTAGCTACCCATTGAAGCGAAGCGTTTTCAATAGTCAATCCTTTTTCTAAGATGGTCTTTCTAACTAATTCAAAAGATTCCATTGAAGTTTTAATTTCGAAATATCCTTCTTCAGAAGTAAGATCGTCTGCGCCTGCGTCTAAAATAACTTCTAAGAGTTCGTCTTCAGTTTTACCCTGAGCAGGCATGCTGATAACGCCTTTTCTATCAAACATCCATGCTACCGAACCGGCTTCTCCCATTGCGCTTCCATTTTTACTAAAAATGTGACGCACTTCTGCCACGGTTCTGTTTTTATTATCAGTAGCTACTTCAACAAGCACTGCTACGCCGCCTGGTCCGTACCCTTCATACATAAGTTCAACGTAGTTAACGCCTTCAAGTTCTCCGGTAGCTTTTTTAATAGCTCTTTCGATGTTATCGGCTGGCATATTCGCCGATTTGGCATTATCGATTGCAAGCCTCAACCGAGGATTGCCGCTTGGATCACCGCCTCCCTGGCGGGCTGCGATTGTTAATTCTTTAATAAGTCTGGTAAATATTTTACCGCGCTTAGCGTCTAACGCGCCTTTTTTTCTTTTAATGGTTGCCCATTTAGAGTGGCCTGACATAAATTATCTCCTAATTGTTTTCTTTTATTCTTAAATCTTTTAACCTAAGCTGAGGGAATTCTTTTCCATCCCTTGACGATTTATCAATAGTAAATACAATGTCAAGCTGGGCTTTGGCTTTTGTAATAAGTTCATAATAATTTCCCAATCCAAAGCCTATAGAATCAAAAACGCGGTCGCACCCGCTTTGCTTTAAAGCGAGTATTAAATGGTTATTGCCCACTAACCGCGGATAATTAACAATTTCAACATTTTCAGCTACAAATACAGGTCTAAGATTTTTAGGCCCGAATGGGGAAAACTGTTCAATAATTCTTAAAAACTTGGGGGTAATTTCTGAAAAATTAATCTCCGAGTCAATCTCAAGTTCAGGAAGCAGATCCATGGCGGAGATTGATTCTTTTGCAATTTTATTAAATTTGCTTCTAAATTCGCCGAGTTTATCTATCTCTACGGCTAAACCTGCCGCCGCTTTATGACCTCCAAAATGGATGAGCACGTCTTCGCATTTTTTTAGCGCGCCATATATATCAAAATTTGAAATGCTTCTTGCCGAGCCTTTAGCGACGCCGTCAACTGTTGTTAGCATAATTGTTGGGCGATAATATTTTTCTACAAGGCGGCTTGCTACAATGCCTATTACTCCGGGATGCCAATTTTCTTCGTGAAGTATAATTGCGGTATCTTCTTCCAAGTTTAAAGAGTTCTCAACTTTATAAAGCGCCGCGTCCAAAGTGGTTTCATCAATTTTTCTTCTTTCGTAATTTTCAGATTCCAATACTTTTGCAAGTTCCATAGCTGTTTGTTTGCTTTCTGTAATAAGAAGCTCAACGGCTCTTTGGGCGTCGCCTAATCTACCGACCGCGTTAATGCGGGGAGCCAATGTAAACACTACCTGTCCGGAAGTTAAATTGCCTGGCTCAAGATTACAGCTTTTAATTAAAGCAAGAATTCCGGGTCTCGGATTCTTGTTTATGGCATTCAATCCCTCTCTAACTAAAATTCTGTTTTCGCCTGTGAGAGCAACAATATCAGCAGAAGCGGCTAACGAAACAAAATCAAGATATTCTAAAGGGAGGTCTCTTTTCCCTATGCGTTGGGCAAGCCCCTGAGTTAATTTAAAAGCTACGCCTGCGCCAGATAAAAATTTATATGGATAATTACAACCAGGTTTTATTGGATCAAGAACTGCGTAAGCGTCAGGGATTTTATCTTTAGGCTGATGATGATCGCAAATAATAACGTCTATCCCAAGGGATTTTGCGTAATCTGTTTCTTCAACGGCAGTAATGCCGCAATCAACAGAAATTAAAAGAGAAGCCTGGTGCGAATGAACAAAATCAATTCCGGCTCTGGATATGCCGTAACCTTCAACAAGCCTTTGCGGAATATAAAACTCAACATTTGCGCCTAATTGTTTTAAGAAGAGATATAGGAGCGCCGTAGAACAGGTTCCGTCGACGTCGTAATCGCCAAAAACATAAATTAATTGATTTTCGGTTAAAGCTTCAAAAACTCTTTGGGTCGCTAAATTCATCCCGTCCATCAGGAACGGGTCATGCAGATCATCGATGGAAGGACGAAAATATTTTTTGGCTTCTTCAAAATTAGTGATACCCCTAAAAACAAGAAGTTTAGCCAGGATTTCGGAAATATTAAGAGCAGTGGACAGATCGCTGACAGATGTAACATCACTTAATTTTTTGATTTTCCATCGTTTATTCAACATAATTATTAATCTTGGATAAAGAACAATAAACTCTAAATCAAGTCTGTAAGCCGGGTTTTGTAACCCCGATAAAATCGGGACGGCAATTATTTATCTCGGTTATTGATTACTCAATAACTCAAGCAGTCTACCCGAAAATTAAGCAAAGCGAACAACTCTGCTCCCGGAAAACCGGGAAAAATTTTCCTATTTGACCTTGCTCCGGATGGGGCTTACCCTGTTAATCTGTAAACAGATTAATCGCATACGCGACCCTTGTTATTACTAACAAAGCGGTAGGCTCTTACCCTGCCATTTCACCCTTACCCGCCTAAATTGGCGGGC
>WSSedL1CaDRAFT_10001104_pt1 | contig 16773 bp, 17 predicted proteins | sample WetSurSL1Cattail_FD_9464 | JGI IMG/M metagenome (IMG submission 9464)
CAAGTGGTCCATCCAGTTTCTCCTTTGCGTGTGCTTTGGTCGGCTCACGTTTGGAGTTTCTTGGATGGACTCCCGTAAATGTCAAACTGCTACTGCCACCCCGGCAGAGCCGGGGGATCTCCTAACCCTTTAGAATGAGCACTGTGGCACCCCATAAACTACGCGAATAGGACATCAGTACTTCTGCTTGGACGTGGCTTTCCGCTTCGGAAATACTGGGGTCATGTCCAAGAACATCTTCTTCATTGGGTTGATTATCGCCGCCAGTGGCCTGGTGTCACCACCTGTGGCGCTGGCCTGCGGCCTCATCTATGGATTCTCGTTTGTTCATCCATTCCATGTGGAGGCGAAGAAACTATCCAAACTCCTCCTACAAGCATCCGTAGTCGGACTTGGGTTTGGTATGGATTTGCAGCAGGTTATGCAAGCCGGACGCTCCGGGTTCATCTATACCGCAGGCAGCATCAGCTTCGCCTTGCTCTTGGGCTGGGGATTAGGAAGACTCTTGCAAGTGAAGCAAAGAATCTCTTATCTCATCTCATCCGGAACGGCCATTTGCGGTGGCAGCGCCATCGCAGCAATTGCCCCCATCACAAATGCGAGCCAGGAAGAGATTGCCGTCTCGCTCGGAACTGTGTTTGTGCTGAACGCGATAGCCTTGCTCACATTTCCCGCAATCGGGACAGCGCTGCATTTGACTCAATCACAGTTTGGTCTCTGGGCTGCGCTCGCCATTCATGATATAAGTTCCGTCGTCGGTGCGACAGCAAAGTATGGCGCGGTAGCTCTTACCGTCGGCACGACCGTCAAGTTAGCCCGCGCTCTATGGATCGTACCGCTTTCGGTCGGAACCGCGATGGCAAACAAGAGCAAGGCGCGCATTCAATGGCCCTGGTTCATTCTCTTCTTCTGCCTTGCGGCTGTATTCAATACATACGTTCCCTTTTTCCAGTCCACATATCCAGTGCTCAAGCATCTTGGGGGCATCGGCTTGACCGTCACGCTCTTTCTGATCGGAACCGGACTCTCCATGAAGACTCTCCGCGAGGTGGGAATTCGTCCGATGCTACAAGGTGTGCTTCTATGGATTGCTGTTGCTGTGGGGTCGCTAGCATTGATCCGATGCGGCTGGATTCATCTATAAGAATGACGATGGAGTGCCAGGGCAGCAAAGGGAATGAGGTAGGCAATTCGAGGATGGAGATGTAAGCCGGGACGTGCAAAAATGTTTGAGTCGAAAGACATCCGATACTTGTTCGAATAGCGCACAGCGAAAGGACATTATGAACAAAATGAACCGAAGGGCCTTCTCACGTACCGCCGTATCCGGGCTTGCAGCCTTGGTCGCATTAGGTGCCGAAAATACAGCCGAGGGCCAACAGATGTACCCCGATGACAACTGGAAGATGAGCGAGTTCTCTCAACTGACAAGACATCCCGCTCAGGCTAAACAGGTGTATGACGTGAGCCTGATCGCAGACGGTAAATTCTTAAACAGCATCAAGAATGCGCTGAACGGACTTCACTATGGCTTCCGCATTCCCAACGAGCAGATCAGGATTATTGCGGCGCTTCATGGACCGGCGAATATGCTTAACTACGATGACTTCATTTGGAATAAGTTCAAGGTCGGAGCATGGCTCAACGTGATGGATTCTTCAACAAGGGAACCCTCTCTTAGAAATCCTTTTATTGCAGCCAAGGTAGTTTCGCCTTTGCATCCCGACACGGAAGACCTGAACAGTCCCACCTCCGTTTACCAAGATACCGGCATCCTGACGTTGCAACATCGAGGCGTAAAACTACTCAGTTGCCATAACTCCGCTGAGAGTCAAGCGCGAGCTTTAATTGCACATCATAATCTACCGCTGCAACCCGAGGACGTAGTGAAGGAAATGGAGGCACACACGTTACCCGGCGTACTGATTGTCCCATCGATGGTCGCGGCAATTGGACTTTTACAAACGAGCGGACATTACGGTTACATCAAAGTGTGAGAGAACGAACGGAACAGGATGTTGTGATGGATTCATGTGCTGGCACGCCTGCTCGTGTGGCTCTTGGCTAGCCAAACTACCCATACGCCAAAGACCTGCGAATAAGGCGTCTGCATGAGATCGTCGCAGCTTCGTTGCTATGACCGTGAATGGAGAACACGAATGAAACCGAAAAAGATGTTAATAATCGGGCTTGAGGGTATGGTCTTCGTGGCGGTACTGGCAATGCTTGGGTATCGCGTGATTCCATCCAGGCCGATTGAAAGTTCAAAGAGTGTGCCGCTTTCCTTCTCCTTGACCACCCTCGACGGAACCACGGTCCCCGATGAAAATATCAAGGGGCAGGCTGTGGTCCTGAACTTCTGGGCTCCGTGGTGTCCGCCGTGCAAAATGGAAATCCCATGGCTGCAAAAGTTACAGGATGAGAATATTGGCAAACTTCGCGTAATCGGAGTTGTTGCTGACGATAGCCAGTATGACAATGCCGCGGCTTACATGAAAGCCAGGGGGATCACATATCTGCTGGCTCGTGACTCGTTATCATTGCAGAATGCATTTGGCGATACTTCGACGTTGCCGACTACTTTCTACGTTTCACCGTCAGGGCATGTGGTGCACATGGTCTCTGGCCTGGTTCCCGAGTACATGATCCACAAATATGCCAGCGACGCAATTCATCAGCGGTAGGCGGGCGATTACATCAATTGTCTACTGTGTCCTCGTTCCATCCTTCGTTTTGATTTTACGACTGATGATTTTTCCAACACTAGGTCATGGTCAATCAGGGGCGCAGAAGTGTTTTGAACTGTTCTTCGATCAAGTTCAAGTTAGCTTCGCCCCGGAATTCAGCCAGGACTTTACCTTGACTATCGATCAGAAAAGTCAAAGGGAGGCCAAGCACTCCGCCATAGAGCTGCCCCAGTTTCTCATCGCCCATCGCTACTGGATAGTTCAATTTCATCTTCTTGTATAGTTTTCGGGCCAATTCGGGATCGTCATCCATGGAGATGCCGATGATCTGCAAACCACGCGGGCCGTATTGAGACTGCCAGGCTACAAAGCGTGGCATTTCAAGCTGGCAAGAAGCACACCATGTGGCCCAGAAATCCAGCAATACAACCCTGCCCCTGTAGGCACGAAGGTCCAGATTCCGGTTCTCCAAATCAGTGCGCACAAACGTTGGTGCCTCTTTGTGGAGAAGCGAAGTTGTTGCAACTTGAGATTGCGCCGCGCACATCCCCACGCAGAAGCACAAAAGCAACTTTGCCGCAGATGCGCAGTGAATTGTGCGCAACGCAATTCCGACAACTTTCGGTATCGTTGGCATACCGCTCCATCTTGCCATGCTAGTTGCCCTGTTCAACCGGATAGCCCTTGTCGGCCCAATCCGAGCCAAAGTTGTTTGGAAGATAGAGCACCTTCACGTTAGTAAAGCCCATCTCACTTAGTTTTGCGTAGGCGGGTCCCAAGTTCGGACAACGGTTCAAAGGACAGCAGCCACAATAGAGAACAATGATTTTCTTGCGCGAGAGTGCGGATACTCGATTCTGTAGTTGCTGGACTCCAGCCTGCTGCGAACCTGGTCCTACATATTCAGAACCGGGGATATGCGCCTGGGCAAAAAGCATATGAGAACCAACTTGCAGAATCAGGGGCTTTTCTGCGCCTTTGGTCTTCTGCATCTGAAGCAATACCTCTGGTTTCATCCACTGAGCTTCAGGAATAGATAACGCGCTTGCCGTCGGAGTCGGCGTAAACTGCGCCGAAAGCTGCAAGGAAGTGGAAACGAAAGCACATGCGAGAACTGCGATGGTCGCTGATCGCCCAACCTGTCCGATTTTCATAGTGTTCCTCAGAAGCGAGTTTAGCGCATGGAGTCAGAATCGCTCACTGCTCACTGGACAGTGTAGTTGCCGTTCTGCTGCATCGCGTGCCCGCCCCAGATCCCGAAGCGCCTCCGATCTGGGGCAGCAGGGTATCCATACTGCAGTCAGATCTCCGGATCGATGACTGCGCGCCAGATTCGAGGCATTCCGCCGATTTCTTTTGATCTGGTCGCCAGCCTTGACCGGATCCAGTGTTGGAGCAATAACCTCAACAATTGCTATTAGTTGCAGCGAAGATAGAGAGCAACCCGATAACTCCCAATTATCGCCCGATAAATACGAAGTATTGGACGGTGAAGGCGAATTGTCTGCAAGCTGGGCACATCGCGGCATCGTTGGAGGATGCAAACTCAGCGTCAGGAGAGACTGGATGACACATACACGAAGTTCCTCAATCTCCACACTTCTCAATAGGCACACCGAGGTCGAGGTCGACGACGCAGAATTCAGACCTGGAAAGCTGTTGGCGGAGCCACTGATTGATTCAGTGAAAGCAGCAGCCATTGTCGGCATTCATCCCAAGACACTTCAGCGATATGCTCGCTGCAGCGTGATACCGGGTATTCAGATTGGCGGCCGGTGGCGATTTCGCGCTTCTGTGATCGATGCGTGGATCTCCCGAAAATACCCAAATTGACACAGATTGTACGTCTCACAGAGCAGAGAAGCTGTCGAAACATCTGCTAGAAATGCAGCATTTGCGAAACCTCCTGACGATGCCACTATCGCATGGACTGGCCATTCACAGTGAGGTATTCTCCAGACAGCCAATCGCTCCCGTGAACGGAGGATTCATGAAGTTCACGAGAGATCATTATCAGTATGGTTCTCTGCGTCAGGTTCCGCGTGCCAAGGGGCCGGATGTTTGGGAATTTCGATTCAGTACGTATGAGAATGGCGCGCGTCAGCAGCGCCAGATAACCCTCAGCACAAGGAAGTATCCCACTGGGGCTGCAGTGAGAAGGAAGGTTGAGGCCCTGCTTCTGAAGCTAAACGAGGATAGTACACCGCAAGCGCTCGCAGAACCGACCTTGGGGGCAGTGATCGATGTCTATCTTCGCGAGGAGATGCCGGAACGACCGAAGAGCCAGCAAAACTACAGGTTGTTGATGGAACGGCACATTCGCCCCAATTGGGGAGAGAAAGTGCTTTCGGACGTTCAGCCGTATGGCGTTGAACTCTGGCTTCGGGAGTTGTCGTATTCTCCTGAGACTAAACGTCACATCAAGAGCATGATGTACAGGTTGTTCGAATTAGCCATGAAGCGGAGCTGGATTGAAGTCCAGAGGAATCCCATGAGCCTGGTGCATGTGAAAGGCAGGAAACGAGTGGTCGAGAAGGTAGTGCTCACGCCGGATCAGATGCAGATCGTTCGAGAGAACCTCAAAGACCCCTATCTGCTGATGGCCGAGCTTGCTTGCTATCTCGGACTGCGAATCTGCGAAGTACTGGGGCTGAAGTGGGAGGACTATGACCCGGTTGCAAAGACTCTGTCGATTCAGCGCTCTGCCGTAGACGGGGTGGTAGGAGATGTGAAAAGTGAGGCGTCGAGGGATGTGATTCCTCTCTCGGATAACTTCGCCGTCTTGCTGAATCGCTGGCAAAAGAACGCACCCCCCTCAGAGGATGGTTGGGTGTTTCCCAGCGTCGTCACTGGGAGGCCTTATCATGCCGGCATTCTCCTGCGCCGCCATCTTCAACCGCTGGCAAAGAAGGTCGGTGTTCCGCGGCTGGGTTGGCATACCTTCCGGCACACGTTTCGCAGTTGGCTCGATGCCGTTGGAACTGCGGTCGGCGTGCAGCAGAGAATGATGCGGCACGCGGATGTGGCCACAACCATGAATGTGTATGGAAAAGCGATGATGGACAGCAAGCTCAATGCCCATACAAAATTGCTGGAATACGCTGGTGTGGGGTTTTGTGGGGTTGTGAACTAACCGATCGATAGATAAGTTGTTGATTCTATTGGTCGGGGCGGAGGGATTCGAACCCCCGACCCTCTGCTCCCAAAGCAGATGCGCTACCAGACTGCGCTACGCCCCGATCTATGTTTTTGATTGTAACCCGGAACGGCAATTTTGGCTTGGAAGTTTCCACAAATCAACAGGCTATGAATTAAATCCAACTTAGTGTTATTATTACTTCAGACATGGCGGCTATAGTTCAGCGGCAGAACGCCTGACTGTGGCTCAGGATGTCGTGGGTTCGATCCCCACTAGCCGCCCCATGTTGCTCCACGGACCGCATCTCTTACAAAGCCTATCGGCGGAGTCTCCGTGACTCAAGAAATCCTCGAACAACCAGTGAAGAACAGCCAACGCCAAGCCATTTTGGCTCGCGTGGGCAACTTTGTGCCTCGTCGTGGCCTTGCCAACGGGCATTTGCAGACAGTTGTAGGCAACTATCTGCGCCGACCGCTATTTTCTTTGCCGGTTTCAACAGAATTGGTTGAAGTGGACCCGGTCGACGGCAGTCGCGTGCTTTGCCACTGCCACTGGCAGCCGGATGAGGTGCGGGCTGAGCGGCTGACGCTGGTTGTCGTTCACGGGCTCGAAGGCTCCTCGTATTCGCGCTACGTGCGAGGGATTGCCGAGCGTGGTTGGCAGGCGGGTTGCAACGTGGTTCGCATGAATATGCGCAACTGCGGCGGCACGGACGCGCTGACGCCGACGCTGTATCACTCGGGACTGTCGGGCGATGTGGGGGCAGTGCTCTCGCACTTTGCCGCGCGGTTTGGATTGCAGCGGGTTGCTCTGGTTGGCTATTCGATGGGCGGCAATCTGGTGATGAAGCTGGCCGGGGAGTGGGGCGCGCGACTTCCATTGGTGGGTGTGGCGGCGGTCTGTCCGGCGATTGACCTGGCGGCCAGCTCCGACGCTTTGCACCGTGGACAAAATCGCCTCTACGAAAAGCATTTTCTCAAAGGCCTGCTGCGGCGCTATCGCCGTAAGGCGGCGCTGTTCCCTGAGATTTATGCCGCACATTTGGGGCCGATCACTTCGCTGCGTGATTTTGACGATCATGTTGTGGCGCGCTATTGCGGATTCGAGGATGCCTCTGATTATTATTTTCAGGCGGCGGCGGCGCGGGTGATCGATCGCGTGGCGGTCCCGTCGCTGGTGCTTTGCGCCAAGGACGATCCGTTTGTGCGCGTGACGGTGGAAACGCGCGCGAAGATTGCGGTGAATCCCTGGATCGATTTCATGGAGACCGCGCACGGAGGCCATTGTGCTTACTTGGGGCGCGGCGCTGGAGAAGAGATTCACTGGGCCGAGGCGGCTGTGATCCGCTACCTTCTGGAGGCAACCGGCGATGGAAGCTGATTGGGAGGTTGAGCTGGGCGGGGACGCGCCGGCGATTGAGCCGCGGTGGGCGGGCTTTGTGGATCTGCGCAGTGCCTTTGCTCAGGTCGAACGGCTTGATGAGGTCAAAAAGTTTCCGGCGCTGGGACCAGTGCTGCTGCGGCTCAATCACCGCAATGCGCAGGTCTGGACGGCGAAGTGCGATTTCTGGCCGAAGCTTGAGGAAGGGAATTGGGACCCCTTTGAACTGGATGCACCGGCCGAGGAGGCTGTTTGCGCGGCGGGCTGTTATATTGACCTGCTGCCAGCCGGGTCTCTTTGGGCAGAGGTGCCTGCTGCCGAGGCGGCGTGCCGACGGTGGAGCGCCGCTCTCGAGAAGAGACCGTTGCGCTGTGGGCGCGTGGATCTGATCGTGCGGCGTGTCTGGATGAAGGAGGACTGGGCGGGCTTGGGGGCGACGGCGTATCTGACGGCCTGTGGAAAAAGCGAGGCCGCAGCGAGCGAACGGCTCGCCGTGGCGCTGGCAATCTTTGCGGATGTACTCAATCCCGAATCAACGATAGAATAAAAAAGTAATCGATCGACGTGGGCGAGTAGCTCAATTGGATAGAGCACCGGCCTTCTAAGCCGGGGGTTTCGGGTTCGATCCCCGACTCGCCTACCACAATAGATTTTTAAAATATTTTCTTTCCTCATGATGGTTGGTGCTGGAGCCGGATTTTCATTGATTCCTCTGTCGTGTGAGGATGGCACTTCCAGGAATTACCCCAAGGTAATGTTCCGCCAAAAATCCAACGTAATACCTGGGCGGTCATAGGACTTTCACGCGAAGGCCCTGGATGGGACGGAAGAAATCATCGTGCAGAGAGCAGATCTACCTATAGATAAGTGAGATACGGGAGCGTCTTGGAGGGAAGGCACACTTCGCGCAACGTTGATCGATGTTTAATGACCATAGAAATTTTCTACCGTCGGCAGCAGTGATGATCTTGTTTTCTGAACCGATAAGAAAAACAGATCGCAGATAGCCATTCATGCCACCCGCGCACAGCGGGCTATTGCTCCAGTCCTGGGCATGGATCGGTTTTCAGTTGACACAGATTGAGCTTGCGCGCGAAGGAGTACGCATGCCGTTAACTGTTCTTGTCGTGGATGATTCGGCCACGATGGTGTTGAGTTTGAAAACGACTCTCACCATGAATGGCTATCAGGTTGAAACTGCCAGCAATGGACAAGAGGCGCTCGACAAATTGGGATCGGGGCTTAAACCGGCACTCATTTTGACGGATATCAATATGCCGGTGATGGGTGGAATGGATCTGATTCGCAATGTGCGCGCCATTCCCGCGCTGAAGTTTGTTCCAATTTTGACGCTGACGACGGAAAGCAATGCAGCCAAGCGCAGTGAAGGAAAGATCGCGGGCGCTACGGGGTGGCTTGTGAAGCCGGTATCGGGAAACGATCTTGTTGCCGTGATGAGAAAGGTTCTTCCAGGAGCGTAGATTCATGTCCTCGGTTGCAACGACTGCGGAGATTGCGTCGGCTCTTTCCTCGCGAGTAGGCGCTTCGCCGTTCGCATCCATTGCGAAAAAGATCGAGCGGCGACTGCTGTCGCACAGTGCGTTTTTGGCAGCATTGGCCATAGCGTTCTGGCTGGCCTGTTTTTCTCTGGGCAATGTGCAACGCAACAGCTTTCTGTTTTTTGCGATATTGCTCTTGCCCTTTGGACTGGTGCAATGGTGGAACTGGAAGACGGCGCGCAGATGGATTGCAGAGATTCAGAGCTCAATCGATCAGCCGTTCGGAGCGAGGCCACGCGGAATTGTGGGTTCTTCTTCGATCGAAGAGGATATGAAGGACTCACACCTGTACATCGACATTATGCATAAGCATATCGGCGATTCCATGAATGAGTCCGAGCGCGAGGTTATCACTGTCATCGACCAGTTGAGCAGGCTGATTCTTGAGTCCAATCAACTGCGGGAGAGTATTTCCTCCTCGATTGAAAACAGCAAGAATATGGCGGCGGTAACGCATGAGCGCATCGATGAAAACAGAAAATTAATCACGGCGGTCGATGAGCAATTGAAGTCGCAGCTTGCGGAAACGCGCGGTAATTTTGAACGCATGCACGAGTTGGCCAGTGAGGTGCGTTCGCTGACGCCGTTGATTCGTGTGATTGCCGAAATTGCCGAACAAACAAACCTGTTGGCGCTGAATGCCGAACTGGAAGCCGCGCGCGCGGGGCGCCTGGGACGTGGATTTTCCGTGGTTGCAACGGAGGTACGGCGTCTTGCGGTGCGCTCGACGGGGGCGGCGAAAGAGATCTCGGACAAGATCGGATCGACGTGCATCAAGGTCGACGTCGAATTGCAACAGGCGCAAGAGGTCATGAAGCAACAGGAGTCCAGCGCTGTGACAAGCCATTTCATTGGCGATCTTGATTCGATGCAGCAGGAGTTTACGCACAGCAGCGAATTGCTGCTGCAGGTGATTGACAACGTGAAATCGAGTTATGGAGAGATTGTCGAGAGACTCTCGACGGCTCTGGGCCATATCCAGTTTCAGGACGTGATGCGGCAAAGAATGGAGCATGTGCAGCAGGCGATGAAAGATATGCAGACGCATCTGCAGGAGCTTTTTGCGCTGTCGCATGATCCGAACTGGGATGGCGTTTTGCGACACACCTTCAAAAACATTTTGGACGAGCATCTTGATCAATACAAGATGGACAGCCAGACCATGACGCATCGAACCATCGCTGGAGATTTGCCAACGGATCGTTCCAGCGCGCCAGCCATCGAGCTGTTTTGATTGTGCGGGCAAGCAGGAATCCGCAGCAAAGGGGACGAGATGAGCATCGCATTAAGCCAAGAAAGCGATTCGAGCCTGATTCGCATGGATGAAGTCGTGGATATAACCACTGCATCCGAGCTGAAGACCGCGCTGCTGCTCGCTCTGGAGGCTGGCAAGCCGATTCATCTCTCGTTGCAGTCTGTGACGGAATTCGATGTCACCGCGTATCAGTTGTTGTGGGTAGCCGAGCATCAGGCCAAACAGGCAGGCACGGAGTTTTCGATTATGGATCTTCCACCGGAGTCTGTTGTGAAAAATCTGGCGGAGATGGGGCTCGACGGAGTTTTTCTGAAACCGGCCTGCTAGCGGCGCACGATGGAGTAGATCTAAATCGTTGGTATGGGAGCCATCCATGGCACAGTCCTTATCGGGAAATACCGAGCAGTTCAAGCACAGCTTTCGGGAAGAGGCGCGAGAGATTTTGACCGATCTGGAGGCTGCGTTGCTTGAGCTGAATGAAAGCCACGACGACGCCGATCTGATTGGTCGCATCTTTCGCGGACTGCATACGCTGAAGGGCTCAGGAGCCATGTTTGGCTTTGAGAAGATGGCTGCCTTCACCCACGATTTAGAAAATGCATACGATCAGGTGCGTGGAGGCCGGTTGAAGGTATGCACGGAACTGGTCGATGTAACGCTGTCCGCACTCGACCAGATTAGCGCCATGCTGGAAGAAGATGCTGGTGGCAGCGTACAGGTTGATGAGAGTCGCTGTGCGCGGATTCTGGAAAGTGTGCGAGAGCTCTGTGGTGGGCAGTCTGAGCCCGCATTCGCACCCAAAAACAGCGCGGAAGCAGTGGCCAGCCCGTCAGGCCCAATGAGGCATTGGCAGATCCGTTTTGTGCCCGGTGCGGATCTGATGCGCTTTGGGGCCAATCCTTTTCTTCTGCTGCGTGAGCTGTGTTCGCTGGGTGGCCATGCCGTCCGCGCGCACCAGGAAGCAATTCCCGCGCTTGCCGACCTTGATGAAGAGCGGTGCTATCTGTGGTGGGAGATTACTTTGTCCACCGATGCTGATCCTCAGACACTGCGCGACGTATTTATCTTTGTCGAGGATGCCTGCGAGTTGACGATTGTTGCTGACGGAGAGTCCGCACCATCGCAGATGGCAGAGGGCACAGCGGCAGCGCCGGAAACGGATGCGGACCGCACGGCCAGGGCGCTTGAAGAAAAGCGTTCGGCTTTGCCCGGGCGGCGTGCGTATGACAAGCCCGACAATGCGTCGAGCTTGCGCGTTCCTGCTGCGCGGCTTGATCAACTGGTCAATCTGGTGGGAGAGCTGGTTTCGGTGGGCGCGCGATTGAGTGAGCTGGCGGCGCGGCGCGAGGACAGTGAGATTGCGCAGGTCTCTGAAGAGATCGAGCGGCTCATTGCATCCCTGCGCGAGAACTCGATGAACATTCGCATGATGCCGATTCGCGGAACCTTCGAAAAGTTTCGGCGTCTGGTGCACGACCTGTCGCGTGATCTTGGCAAAGAGGTGGAACTGGCCATTGAGGGCGCGGACACCGAGCTCGACAAGACGGTCATCGATCAACTGAGCGATCCTCTCATGCATCTGATCCGCAACAGTATGGATCATGGCATTGAACCGGCAGAGCTGCGCATGGAGCAGGGCAAGCCGGCGATGGCGACCATTCGTCTTTCGGCGCGCTACTCCGGTGCCAACGTGCTGGTTTCGGTTGCAGATGATGGGCGCGGCATTGACGTTGAAGCTGTTCACCAACGCGCTGTCGAAAAGGGGCTGGTTACAAGCTGTGCTGTGCTGAGTGAATCGGAGATCTACGCGCTGCTCTTTCGTCCTGGTTTTTCGACGGCCAAGCAGGTGACCGATGTCTCTGGCCGCGGCGTGGGCATGGATGTTGTTCATCAACGCGTCGAAAGCCTGCGTGGAGCCATCGAGGTTTCGAGCCAGTGGCATGAAGGAACCAGCGTGACATTGCGTCTTCCTTTGACGCTGGCAATTATCGATGGGCTTCTGGTGACGGTGAATGGGGCAAGTTTTGTGCTGCCACTTGCCTCGACATTGGAATGCGTTGAATTAACGCGTGATGATATTGCCCGGGCAAACGGCAAGCATCTTGCCTATGTTCGCGGCGAATTAGTGCCGTACATTCGTCTGCGCGAACATTTCGGCGTCGTTGGCGAACCGCCACCGATTGAGCAAATCATGTTGGCGGAGACGGCGCAAGGACGGTTCGGCTTTGTTGTGGATCAGGTCCTGGGCAACTGCCAGACGGTGATTAAAAATCTTGGACGCTTCTATCGCCATGTGCAGTTTGTTTCAGGAGCGACAATTTTGGGCAACGGCTCTGTGGCTCTCATTCTCGATCCAGAGCGGCTCATACAGAATGCGATCCACACCGAGCAGCACAGTGGAAGCGAGCGGAGGCGCAGTCGGCAAGCCGAGACGGGAAGGGAAACATCGGTATCTGTTCAAGGCACACAGGTCGATGAGGAATTGGATCCGATCAAGACAGGTTGAGCCCTGCACGAGGAATTTCCGTCGTCAGTAGGCTGACCTCATGACCGGCGGAGAGCAACGATGGAGGCGGCAGAATTCGTAAGGTAAGGGAGGAAGGCATGGGAACGGCAGTCACCAACGCAACGCGCCGGCGGCAACACGTCGGCAGTACGCAGAAGGCGAGTTCGCGAGCTTCCAAGCGCGCGCCCAAAGACAATGGCAATCTGTTCCACGAAGAGTTGCAGCGACTGGCGGCGGCGATTCAGGCAGGCCGGATAGGCGAGCGCGGGCAAACATCCCTGTTTGACGGTGAGCAGCGCGATCTCGTGCAGAACATCAACGGAATGCTTGACACGTTGACGGCACCGCTGCGTGTAGCGATCGATTTCGCGGAACAGATTGGACGCGGCGTGGTTCCCGCAAAAATCACAGAGACCTACCATGGCGACTTCAGTACCTTGAAGGATGTGTTGAATACCTGTGTGGATGAATTATGCGGCCTGGGCGAGGCCAACAACGTGCTGCAGCGGTTTGCTGCCAACGATGTTTCAAAGCACGTTGAGGGAAACTATCATGGCATTTTTGCTGAGGTGGCTACGGCGACCAATGGTGCTCTCGACCGTTTCAAACATGCCATTCATGTGGCGGAACTGATCGCGCAGGGTGATTTTCGCCAGGAGTATCTAGCACTGCAGAATGTTGGCAAGCGCTCGGAGAATGACGCTCTGATCCCTGCTCTTCTCAAGTGCATGGGAGCCATCGATGCTCTGATTAGCGATGCCTCTTTCCTCGCCAAGGCTGCGGTTGATGGGCGTTTAGCTACGCGTGCCGATGCGTCCAAGCATCAGGGCGACTACCGCAAGATTGTGCAGGGAGTCAATGACACGCTGGACGCGGTGATTGGTCCTTTGCACGTTGCGGCAAACTATGTGGACAAGATTTCAAAAGGAGAGATACCGCCGCAGATCACCGACAGCTATAACGGCGATTTCAATGACATCAAGAACAATCTCAACCTGCTGATTGCGGCCATGAATGACGTGACCAAGGCGGCGGAAGAGATTGCCAAAGGAAATCTCACGGTTGTGATTCAGGAGCGGTCGACGCAGGACAAGTTGATGCAGACGTTGTCGTCCATGGTCGGCGGGTTGACGCAAACGGTCAACGACGTTCGCTCGATTGCTAGTGAAGTGGCAGCGGCAAGCCAGGCGATTTCGACGGCTTCCGTGCAGGTTTCGAAGGGCGCCAGTTCACAGGCCGCTGCGGCTGAAGAGGCCTCCTCGTCAATGGAGCAGATGGTCTCCAACATCAAGCAAAACGCCGACAACGCGCAGCAGACGGACAAGATCGCCAACAAGAGTGCTGACGATGCACAGCTGAGTGGTAAGTCCGTGCATGAGGCTGTGGCCGCGATGAAAGAGATCGCCGACAAGATCTCGATCATTGAGGAGATTGCTCGTCAAACGAATTTGCTGGCTCTCAATGCGGCCATTGAGGCAGCGCGTGCCGGCGAGCACGGAAAAGGTTTCGCCGTGGTGGCAGCCGAGGTGCGCAAACTGGCGGAGCGCAGCCAGAAGGCGGCCGGTGAGATCAATCAACTTTCTTCTTCCACGTTGAAGGTCTCGGAAAAATCAGGGGAGATGCTCGGCAAACTGGTTCCCGACATTCAGAAGACAGCCGAACTTGTGCAAGAGATTACCGCAGCCAGCAAGGAGCAGGATACCGGCGCAGAGCAGATCAACAAGGCATTGCAGCAACTGGAGCAGGTGATTCAGCAGAATGCCTCTGCCGCCGAAGAAATGGCCTCGACGACCGAAGAACTAACAGGGCAGTCTGAACAACTTGTTTCTGCTCTCTCGTTCTTTAACACCGGAGAGGATGCCGCGCCACGCCTGCGCAAACCCGCTCCCAAAGTTGTGCGCTCTGTTGCCGAGGCGAGTGTCAGACCCAACGCTCCGAGACAGACCTCTGTTGCCAAATCGAGTGCAAGAAGTGGTGTCAACTTGCATTTGAGCGACAAAAACGACGAACTGGATTCGGAATTTGAACGTTTTTAGCTGGCAGCAAAGGAATGTTTTTGGAGCCAGCCTTGGTCCGGCATGTCTTTGAACATGGAGAGGAGTTGAAGTATGAGCGTCAGTGAAATTTCTGAGACGCGGCAATATCTGACCTTCAAACTCGGTAATGAAATCTTTGCGACCGACGTTGCGAAGGTGAGGGAGGTTCTTGATCTAACGCCGATCACCGCGATTCCTCGTACTCCGGATTTTATGGCGGGCGTCATCAACCTTCGGGGCAGTGTTGTGCCCGTCGTCGATCTGCGGCTGTGCTTTGAGATGCCCAAGACAGAGAGCACGCGGAATACCTGCATCGTTGTCGTCGAGGTTTTGCTTGACCATGAGCCGGTTGTGATCGGCGCTCTTGCGGATTCGGTTGAGGAGGTGATTGATCTTGAGCCGGAGCAGATCGAGCCCGCGCCACGAATCGGAACCAAAATTCGTACAGACTTTATTCGAGGCATGGGTAAGCGTGACACGCAGTTCATCATGATCCTTGACATTGATCGTGTTTTTTCTGCGGAGGAGATGTCGGTGATGCGCACGCAGGATTCGGCAAAATCTCTCATGGAAGTTGCCGTGTAATCACAGAGCAAAACCGTAGCACGCGAAAGCGAGAGGGTGGCATCGATTGCCAGAACGGGCTGTGGATATGCAGGAAGAGCGAATCTCTGCAAGAGACTTTAGCCGGCTTCGCGAGTTGGTTTATGAGGAGGCGGGAATCAATTTAAGCAGCGAGAAAAGGTCTATGCTGGAGGGAAGAATCCGGCGCAGACTGAAAAGTTTGGCCATTCCCTCCTATGAGCAGTATTGCAAGTACCTTTTTTCGCGATCGGGTCGAAAGCAGGAAATATGTCATCTGATCGATGTTGTCACGACCAACAAAACGGATTTCTTTCGTGAGCCTCGGCACTTTGAGTTTCTCGTCAACACGGCATTGCCGGAACTGAGCCAACACAATCGTTCGCTCTTCTTCTGGAGTGCCGGATGTTCAACAGGCGAGGAGCCATATACGTTGGCCATGGTTGTACGCGAGTACGCGGAAATACATCCTGGTTTGGAGTTCAGAATCCTGGCAACGGATGTCTGCTCGACCGTGCTTGAAAAAGCATCGCAAGCAGTTTATTCCTGTGAGGCTGTGCAGCCTGTGCCTGCTGCGCTCAAACTCAAATACCTTATGCGCAGTCGCGATCCCAGCGTCAACCGCGTGCGCGTCGTTCCCGAGTTACGTCGTCTTATCGAGTTTCGCCGCCTTAACTTCATGGATCGTGACTATGGAGTGACGGAAAAGGCAAGTGCGATCTTTTGTCGCAATGTGCTCATTTACTTTGACCGGATAACACAGCAGCGCATTCTTGAGCAACTTACACGCTATCTTGTCCCCGATGGCTATCTCTTCGTAGGGCACTCTGAAACCTTGCATGAGCTCAATCTTCCATTGCAGCAAATTGCGCCAGCTTTGTATAGGAGGACGCATGATTGAAGAAGACGAGGCAATACCTGAGATCTATGTTCTGCCAGGGGAATTGCACTGCGTTTCACAGCCCACGATTCTGCGTACGTTGCTGGGGTCTTGCGTGGGCATTACTTTTTTTGCGCCCAGGCTCAATGTCGGGGCGCTTTGCCATCCGATGCTGCCCAAATGCCCGCCGCATACGAGCGGGTCAGGCAATCCCGCGGCCAATTATCGTTATGTCGATTTCGCGATTCGCGAGGTGGCGAGGATTCTTGACACGCTTGGCGCAAAACGTTCAGAGGTCCAGGTCAAGATTTTTGGCGGTGGCGATGTGCTCTCGGTGGCGAGCGATGCGTCCAGGCCTACGGTCGGCAATATGAATTGCGACGTGGCGCTTCGCGTTCTTGAAGAGGAAAGATTCATGGTGGTAGCGTCCAGACTGCGCGGCGTCTCGGGTGTTCAGATCAAGTTTGAAACCGGATCGGGTGATGTGTGGCTACGTGAGCTTAATTCTTCCAGAAAACTTGCTCAGACAGGAAGAGCTAGAGCCGATGATCTAACTTCGCGGCGCATTGTGCAGTAGGGGACGACAGTCATGGCAACAAACAAGATTAAGGTTCTCATCGTCGACGACTCTGCCGTTGTACGCCAAACGCTGAAAGAGATTCTTTCTTCGGATGCGGAGATTGAAGTGATGGCAACGGCGGGCGACCCTTATGTGGCCGCGGAACGCATACGAGACTGTGTCCCGGATG
>WSSedL1CaDRAFT_10001105_pt1 | contig 16770 bp, 17 predicted proteins | sample WetSurSL1Cattail_FD_9464 | JGI IMG/M metagenome (IMG submission 9464)
TAAAAGTAGGCTTAACTGGAGTTAGTGCTTTTTTGGTATTACAATCAGCGACTTTAATTGGATCTTGGTACATTTCGCTCAGTTTAATTGCATCATATTCAATAACTGTTCAGGTAATTAATGTTATTGCTTCATTATCTAAAGTATATTATACAACAAATTTACCCAATATTGCTCAACTGCGAGTTATGAATGATTTTTCTCGTATCAAAAATATTTTTATTAATAATGTGATAATAATGATATTAACATATATTTTTTCAATCGTATTGCTTCTTGTTTTTGGAAATAGACTATTACAAGAAATTGATTCAAAAACATTTATTCTTATTCCTTCAATGATTTGTGTAATTGGGCTGATAAGTTTTCTGGAAGAAAATCATGGAGTTGCTGCAGGTTTTTTATTATCAAAAAATGAAGTTCCTTTTTATAAAGCGGCTATAATTTCTGGGATATCCACCATTGTGTTATTGTTTGTGTTTCTAAAATACTTGAATTATGGTATTTGGGGTATGATACTGGCTCCGGGTATTGCTCAATTAGTATATCAAAACTGGAAATGGCCGTTGCATTTAATTAAAGATTTGAATAAAAAAAATAACATTAATGGCTGATATATATGAAATTACATATGAATTAAATGTAGATGATAATTATTTCTGTTTTTTGACTCCCAATAGCTCTGTATTAGAGATTGGATCAGCAACTGGTTATGCTACAAAATTCATGAAGGATAAGTTTAATTGCAATGTTACATGTATTGAGTTAAATTTTTCAATGGCACAAAAATGTAAACTATATGCAGATAAAATGATTATTGCAGATATTGAAGAAGATTCTTGGGAAGATGAAATAACCTGCAAATTTGATTTTATAGTATTTGGTGATATTTTAGAACATTTACAACATCCTTTTGAAGTTGTTTCAAGAGTAAAGAAATATCTAAAAGATACCGGTTTTATACTTACTTCAATACCGAATATCGCTCATAATTCCATATTACTTAATCTAAATGATAACAAATTCTTTTACAACGAATCAGGTTTGTTGGATAATTCGCATATTCACTTTTTTACCAGAAAAAGCATTAAGAATTTATTTCAAGATAATAAACTTTACTGTGTAAATGAAAACAATAAAATTATTCGCCCCTGTGATACAGAATTAAAAACCTATTATACGCAAAATTTATTTTTCTCTATTTTTCTGATAAATAGAAAAGATGCACATGTTTATCGCTATGTTCAAAAGTGGAGTAATTCACAATTATCTGAAATTAATAATACAGGAAATAGAATAAGCTTTACAAATAGAATTTATGAATTATTATATGATATCGGCTGTTTTTATAAAAGAAATAGAAACATATCAACACCTAAAATAATTTCCTATCTGATACATAAGGTTATTAAACTTTAAGTAATAATGATTATGGAAGAGACTAAACCGATCATAAGTATTATTGTCCCAGTATATAATGCTGGTAATAAGCTCTATAAATGTTTAGATACACTTGTTGATCAAACATTCAAACAACTTGAAATAATTTTGATAATAGATTGTCCCACGGATAGTTCGGATATTATCTCAAGAAAATATGCTAAAAAAGACAATAGGATTATTCTTATTGAAAATACTCAAAATCTCCATATTGGTGAAAGTAGGAATAAAGGGATACAAATAGCAAAAGGAGAATATATTGGATTCTCTGATCATGATGATTTTCGAGATCTTCAGATGTATGAAAAATTATATAATTTTGCCAGAATGAATAATTCTGATATTGTTTTAAGTGATTATATAGCTTTAGGTGACAACAATATACATATTAAATTACCTAAAGATTATATAGGCTTAAATTTAAAAGATGTATTGTTAAATGAACTTATCAGAGGTGGAAATGATCAAACAAATACACCATATGCATTAACCATTCAAACAAATATTTACAAAAGTGATCTTCTAAAAGATAACAATATTTTTTTTGTTGATACACTTAAATGTACACCCGAAGATAGAATTTTTCAAATAATGTGTTTTTTTTATGCCAAACAGATTAATTGTTTACCTGAACCTTTATACTATCATTATACTTATAATAGTAGTGCTGGAAAGACATATCTTTATAAATCTATTCATAACAGAGCTAAAGGAAAACTAGAAATATATGAATTTTTAATTCGGAATAATTGTTATAACAAATATAAATATCTCTTTTTAACTTCTGTCAAGAAAGAATTTACAGAATTGTTAATTAGCGAGTTAAATCAGCATTACAGTATTTTAACATTTTGTAAAAATGTTTACTTTTTAAAGAAATACTCTTTTTGTAAAGAAGCTTATAGAACAACTCGTTATTTATATCCAAAGTTTTATAGTATAGGTGGAAAGGTATTAAGAAATGTAATTTCATTTATAATGTGTATATGATTCAATACCCCGAACCCAGCAGTTCAATCGCATTCTGACGGGCTGCCTGACTTGGATTCTTACCACTAAGCATTTCTGCTATTTCTTCAATACGCTGTTCGCTTGTCAGCAAACTGATGTGCGTAGAGGTTTGAATATTGGAATCGTCTTTGTAAACTTTGAAGTGAGTATTTCCTTTAGCAGCTATTTGAGGTAAATGTGTAATACAGATAACCTGCATATTATCAGACATTTTTCTCATTATTTCACCCATACGTTGAGCTATTTCTCCCGAAACTCCTGTATCTATTTCATCAAAGATAATTGTAGGCAGATTTTGTTTTTTAACTACAAGCGATTTTATCGAAAGCATTAGACGGGATATTTCACCACCTGAAGCAATTAACTGGACAGGTTGGAGAGCACGGTTTTTATTAGCAGAAAACATGAATTGTACAGCGTCCTTACCCGATAACTGAAAATCTGCCATTTCGGTAATTTCTATCTGTACCTGCGCATGAGGTATTCCGAGTTTATTCAATTGTTCGACCAGATACGATTCGATATAATTAAATATGGCTTTTCTACTGTTGCTAAGTTCTTCGGAAGCCAGATTCAATTGATTTTGCGTTTTATTCAGCTGTTCGGTAAGTTCTTTCAAATCATCATCATACGATTCAATTCTGTTCAATTGCTGTTCGTACTCTTCTTTAAGATCAATCAACGCATTTACCGTATCAACTTTATATTTTTTTTGGAGCGAATAAATTTCACTCAAACGGCCTTCCACATCATTTAACCGCTCAGGATTATATTCAACTTTTTCAGCATTTATAAATATTTCCTGCGATAAATCCTTAATTTCGATATAAGCCGATTGTAACCGGTTGTACCATTCCTCTCCTTTGAGAAGATATAATTTTACTTTATTAATCGAATTTGTTGCTTCTTTCAGTAATGGTATCGCTGCATTATCCGAATTAAGCAGATCTGAACTTTTTATTAGTTCGGTTTTAATTTCTTCGGCATGTGTCAGAACTTCGAGTTCCAACTCAAGTTCATCCTGTTCATTCTCTTTTAAATTTGCACCTGATAGTTGATTATATTGAAACTGAATGAAATCTATTTCTTTTGTTTGCCTTTCTATCTCATTTTTAAGAGATTTAAGCTGTATTTTAAGCGCATTCCATTCTTTATATAGATGCTGATATTCAGATATTTTAATCGAATTATCAGCAATTGCATCAACTATTTCCAACTGATAATTTTCATTTGAAATCAAAAGATTTTCATGCTGCGAATGAATATCAATTAGTTGTGAGGATAGGTCTTTCACTACATTTAGCCCGGCCGGTGAGTCATTAATAAAAGCTCTTGATTTTCCGGTATTGGTTATCTCTCTTCTGATAATACAATTGACCGGATCATAATCCAGTTCGTTATCCTCAAAAAATTTTTCCAAATGTTTGTATTCCGAAACATCAAACTCCGCTTCGATAATACATTTTTCCGAATCTGTTTTAATTGCTTTTGTATCAGCTCTCTGTCCAATAATCAACGAGAGCGCTCCAATAATGATAGATTTACCAGCTCCTGTTTCACCGGTCATGACTGTCATGCCTTTTTCCCAACTGATATTCAGTTCATCAATCAAAGCATAATTGGATATGTAAAGCGATTTCAACATAAGTCTATTTCAGAATTTTATCGTATTGCTCTGTTTTACTTGGATTTACATCGCATAAAATTTCGTAGGCAGTTTTCTTTTCCTGATCGGTTGCTTTGGAAAAGATATTTACAAGTTCGTCCGTTTTTGCATCCAGAAAGGCTGATACAAGAATAGCTGATGGTCTTACCCGGTTTGCTTCACGAACCAAAGGTAAACCACTGACAATTTTAGCACGGCCATTGTCTACATTCACCGACATCTCATCCAAGCCCAATCTATGGTATTCATAATAATAATTTCTGAACTTCTTAAACGCATCATCGGTCAGATTATTAATTAGGGCATACCGGTTTTTTGTGCTTTCGAAGGCTTTCCAACCGGAAAGATTCGATGATTGAGCTGCATTCACAATGTTTTCAGCTGCTTGAAAGAAAGATGATCCTCCGAGACGCGAATAAGAATCCAGATCAAAACCAATAATCAAATAAGCATAATAAGCCAACACAGCTGTCAGATTCGAAGTGATTGAATTTTCGTTGATTTCCAACTGATCGAATTCTTTATACGCAAAGCTAAAATCATTATCTTTGAAATTGAATAAAGTCGTGAAATAGTTCGAATTATAAACAGGACGACGGGATTGTACCTGAATTTCAGCAGTAAAATTTTCTCCATCAACTTTTTTCACAATGATGTTCATACTGCATTCAATACGTTCGTTGTTGGCAAAAGTCATTTCAGACCAGTGGCGTGTATTCAGAAATTCGCTAACAGATTTTTGCAATGTATTAAATACCGATTTATTGGTTCCCTGCACCTGATCGGAATTTATTTGTACATTACAATTCAATTCCTGAGCCGAAGCTGAAAGAAAAGAAACAAAAAATATAAAAATAATTGCTTTTAAAATACGCATGAATCCGTTATTAGAATATTAATGTATTTATCTCATTCACAATATCATTAGCAGCTGCTAACTTTGTTTTCAGTTCAAATTTCTTTTCTAAACCCGAACGATGAATGATGGAAATTTTATTTGTATCAAATCCGAATCCTGAATGGGGGTCCTGTAACGAATTTAAAACTATAAAATCAAAATTCTTTCGTTCCATCTTACTTCGGGCATTAGCTTCCTCGTTTTCAGATTCTAAAGCAAATCCAACCAGGAATTGCTCGTGTTTTTTAATTGAACCTAAAGACGCAGCAATATCTTTTGTAGGCCGAAATTCGATATTCAAATTTTCTTTTTCTCGCTTAATTTTGTGCTTGGCAGTCTTTAGTGGTGTAAAATCAGCCACAGCAGCACAAAGTATTGCTCCATCAGTTTCAGGAAACTTACTCGTCACCACTCTGTACATTTCTTCTGCCGATTCTACATTTATTCGAGTGACATTCGGGTGTTTGATACTCATTTTCACAGGACCGGCTATTAATATTACTTCAGCACCTTGTGCAGCACATGATTCAGCCAGCGCAAAACCCATTTTACCGGTCGAATAATTGCCGATAAAACGTACAGGATCAATTTTTTCGTATGTTGGACCTGCTGTTATTAACACTTTTTTCCCTTTCATCTTTTTAGGCGTGAAATAATCATCCAGCGTTTTGACAATATTTTCCGGCTCTTCCATTCGCCCTTTCCCTTCGAGACCACTGGCCAATTCTCCTGTTGCCGGCTCAATAATCTGGTTATTATAGGACTTAAGGGTCTCAATATTTTTACGGGTCGAAGGATGAGCAAACATATCCAAATCCATTGCCGGAGCAACAAAGACAGGACATTTAGCCGATAAATAGGTGGTCAACAACAAATTATCAGCCACACCATTTACCATTTTCCCAATTGTATTAGCAGTGGCAGGAGCAATCACATAAGCGTCAGCCCATATCCCCAGATCGACATGACTGTTCCAATTTCCATTGGTTGGATCAAAAAAATCAATTAAAATAGGATTTCTCGACAAAGTAGCTAAAGTCAGAGGAGTAATAAATTCTTTCGCCAAAGGAGTCATAATTACTTTTACTTCAGCGCCTTCTTTCACTAACAATCTTATCAACGAAGCGGATTTATAAGCAGCAATGCTTCCTGTTACTCCTAATATGATTCTTTTTCCCTTTAACATGGTGGTATATGGTATTTTTTTGAATAAATGGCAAATGCATACAAAAATATAAAAAAGGATCGAACTTATCGTTCATATAAAACAAAAGAATGAAACCGTAATTTAAACGGATTCATTCCTTCATTCATATCTTTGATTATAAAATCTATTATTTTAATTTGTCTTTGAGCGGATTTCTATAATAAACTTTATCTTCAATAAACTCCTGAGTAGCTATCAGTGTCGCTTTTGGAAGTTTTTCGTAGTAACGCGAAATTTCAATCTGTTCTCTGTTTTCAAAAACTTCTTCAATATTTTCATTCATCGAAGAAAATTCAACTAACTTTTTATCCAATTCGGATTTCAGTTCAGCAGTGATCTGATTGGCGCGCTTGCCAATAATCTTAACTGTTTCATAAACATTACCCACATTTTCGCTCAATGTATTCATGTCGCGGGAAATGGTATTTGAAGGTGCGTTTACTTTTTTGTAGTCCATAATTATCTTATTTTTAATTTTTTACAACTTTATTACATTCATTGAAAATTCGTTCTGCTTGTTTCTTATGTTTTCCTTCCGGAAAATCGGCAATATAATTATAATATTCATCTATTGTATTACGATAACGTTCAATGAGTTTATCATTAAAACTTTGCATAGCCTGTTGATATTTAGCTTCAAGAATAATAAAAGACAAATCTTCAGTATAACTGGAATTAGGATATTTTTTCAATCCGTTTTGAGCTGTGATAACAGCCGACTCGTAGTTATTGAAACCTAAATAATTACCCAAATTATAATATAGTTTTGCATTCAGATACGCTTTTTGAGCAAGTTTATTATCTAATTCCTCTATCAATCTGTTTGCCTCAGGTACTCGTTCACTTTCAGGATAAAATTCAACAAACTCCTGTAAAGCTGCCACTGCTGCATAAGTTGAAGTTTGATCTAAACGTGAATCCGGCGAATTCAGATAATGACAATATCCTATCATGTATTTTGCTTCCGTAATAAATTTTCCTTTAGGATAAGTTTTTATGTACGTTTTATAATACTCGCTGGCCGTTTCGTAATCCTTTTGCCCCATGTACGATTTTGCAAGATAATTCAGTACAATTTCAGAGCGATCAGTCCCTTTATAATAAGACGATACTTCATCGAAAAGTGTAGCGGCTCTCATAAAATCTCCTTTGTCAAAATACTCTACTGCTTTGTTGTATTTTAATTCGGGATCGGTGCTCTTCAGAATATTCTGATATTCGCCACAAGAGGCAAATACTAACAAAAATATTAAAAGCGAAAATAAATTCTTTTTCATATCAAAAATGGGACTGCAAAATTAGATAAATAATTGGTAATAAAAAAATAAAAACATTTTTTTGACTATAAAAAAACAGGATTCTCTATTCAACAATATATTTTTTGAATCCTTCTGTCATTTTAACCTGATATTTTCCATTGTCATCCGTATAAATCAGATAACAATCCATATTCGGTATTGATTTACAAAGACTCATCGCACTATCGACACCTACTACCATAAAAGTAGTGGCGTAAGCATCTGCCTGCATCGATGTAGGAGCAATAACCGTGGCGCTCAATAAATTATGATTCACCGGATAACCCGTACGCGGATCAATAGTATGTGCATATTTTCGTCCGCCTTTGTAGTAGAACTTTCTGTAATTACCCGAAGTAGTCAAACCTACATTTGAAATACTGATAATGGCTTGTAATTGTTCATTTACATTTGCCGGATCGTCAATAGGTTTATCAATACCTATTCTCCAGTTTTTACCATCTGGATTCACCCCTTTACACGCTATTTCTCCACCAATGTCAATCATATAGTTCTGGCAACCGTTTTTTTCGAAAAGATTCGCTATTAAATCAGCAGACAAACCCTGCGCCAATGCACTGGCATCTAACATGATACGTGGATCATCTTTTATTATTCTATGATTCAATAGTTGAATTTTCTTGTAACCTATCAGCGGAAGCAGTTTATCCACATCGGGTAAATGAGTAGTATCACCTGTTTTGAATCCAAATCCCCAGGCATTTACAAGGGGGGCAACAGTTATATCAAAAGCGCCGTTGCTTTTTTCTGAAACTTCACGCGCCATATTGTACATAGCTTCAAAGTTCTCGTCGGTAAGTACGCTATCATTGTTATTTATTTTCGAAATAATTGAGTTAGGAACATAAGTGGACAAGGATAAATCAAAGTCGCTGAATAGTTTTTCGATATCTTTCTGCAGATCTTTTCCATCCGGCTGTTGATAGGTAGCCGAATAATAAGTTCCTTGCGCTTTTCCTTCGTTATGTATATATTCTACCTTTTTTTGTTTAAACGGAGAATAATACATAAAGGCAAAAATGACAATAATAATCCCTCCTATTAAATACGCTAATGCTTTCCCGTTATATTTCATATTTTCTTAAACTATTATTTAATTATTGAATGTCAGTCGCATACCACGATAAGAATCATTCAGAGTACCTTGAGAATACACTTGCGTGCCATTTACCCAGGTAGTAATAATTTTATGAGTAAATCGTGTTCCTTCAAAAGGCGACCAACCGCAAAAGTAAAGTATATTATCCTGATCCACCGTCCATTTGCTGTCAGGGTGAATCAAAACCATATCGGCAAAATAGCCGGGACGTATATATCCTCTCTTTTCAACACGATACAATTCTGCCGGAGCATGACACATTTTTTCTATCACTTTTTCGTATGTAAAAACTCCCGATTGTACCATTTCGAGCATCGCTACCAACGAATGTTGAATCAACGGACCACCTGAAGCTGCTTTCAGGCAGGAGCCTTCTTTTTCGCGAAGCAAATGTGGAGCATGATCGGTAGCCACCACATCAATCTTTCCTGAATTAAGCGCCTGAATCAATGCTTGTCTGTCCGATTCGGACTTGATAGCCGGATTCCATTTGATACGATTCCCGTATTTGGCATAATCGGCTTCCGAAAACCATAAATGATGGACACAAACTTCTGACGTTATTTTCTTATCTTTCAGTGGTATGGAATTATCAAATAAATCCATTTCTTTTTCGGTGGACAAATGCAATACATGTAATCTTGCATTGTATTTGGTTGCTAATTCCACTGCAAACGAGGAAGATTTATAACAGGCTTCCGCATCTCTTATTAATGGATGATACTGGACAGGTAATTCGTCGCCATACAACGATTTGTAATGTGCTTTGTTTTGCTGAATAGTAGCTTCATCTTCGCAATGAGTGGCTATCAATAGAGGTATTTCTTTAAATATCCCGCTAAGTGTTTCGGTATTGTCTACCAGCATATTCCCGGTAGAAGAACCCATAAACACTTTCACTCCACATACTTTTTTGGGGTCAATCTTTTTTAATTCTTCCAGATTGGTATTGGTGGCTCCCATGTAAAAAGAATAATTGGCAAGAGATTTTTCAGCGCCTATTTTGTATTTATCTTCAAGCACTTCAACAGTAGTGGTAAGAGGCATCGTATTTGGCATATCCATAAACGAGGTTACGCCTCCGGCTACGGCTGCCCGCGATTCGGAAAAGATATTGGCTTTATGTGTTAAACCCGGTTCCCTAAAATGTACCTGATCGTCAATTACTCCAGGTATCAACAACAATCCTTCCGCATTAATTATCTCGCAATTTTGCAGGTCGGGAATATCATCTCCCTCAAATACCGATTTGATATATTCGTTTTCAATGAAAACAGAACCTTTAAATCTTCTGTTTTCATTGATAATGGTGGCATTTTTTATTAATTGTTTCGCCATAAAATAGAAATCAGTTTATTTTGGGATATTTTCTGAACCAGCTATTCATTTTCAACTGAATAACTCCAAAAAAAGCCTCTCCGAATATCCCTCCACTCATTTTGGATGTGCCTAATTCTCGGTTTACAAATATAATAGGAACCTCTTTCAAAACAAAACCACATTTATATGCAGTAAACTTCATTTCCACCTGAAAGGCATATCCTTTGAACCGTATTTCATCCAATTCTATCGTTTCGAGAACCCTACGTTTATAACACTTGAATCCGGCTGTGGTATCGGCTATTTTCATTCCCAATACAAACCGGACATATTTTGAGGCGAAATACGACATCAATACACGTCCGATAGGCCAGTTCACCACATTTACTCCACTGACATACCTCGATCCTATGGCTACATCTGCTCCGCTATTAGCACAAGCATCGTACAAACGTACCAAATCAGTCGGATTATGTGAGAAATCGGCATCCATTTCGAAAATATATTCATAATCATTCTCCAGCGCCCACTTAAAACCGGTGATATAAGCAGTTCCAAGGCCTAACTTACCCATCCGCTCAATCATATGAAGTTTTTCAGGAAACTCTTTCTGCAATTTTTTCACAATAGCAGCCGTTCCATCCGGCGAACCATCTTCAATAATCAGCACATGAAAATCCAGAGGTTGACTGAAAACTGCGCGAATGATATTCTCGATGTTTTCCTTTTCATTATAAGTTGGGATAATGACTAAATTCTTTGCCATAAATCACTTATTTTCTATTGATTCTAATAAATACATTTTCGATGGAGACATCCTTTCAAGCGGAATCAGTTGAACATCCTTCCCTACAATGATATTTCTCCTCTCCAATTGCTCTTTCACTGTATTGTATGCCAGTTCAGGTTGATTGTTTTCTTTGCTGAGATGACATAAAAAAATATATTTTAATTTTTCGTGATAGTTCTGTTCCAGAAAATCGGCACATTGTTTATTGCTCAAGTGACCTGTATCCGCTGTTATCCTATTTTGTAAATGTATAGGATAAGGTCCGTTTTTCAACATTTCCTCATCATAATTCGATTCGAAAACAATAAAATCGGCTGCTGTTAAATGTTCAGCTGCTGTTTCTGATACATAACCAAGATCAGTAGCAAAGGTAAATTTTTTTTCTTTATATTCAACCGTATAACCTACACTATCAGTAGAATCGTGCGAAACTTCGAAAGAACTAATACGAAAATCGCCAACCTGAACCGATTCGTTTTTTTCAATAAATCTCCGCGATCCCGATAATTTTTCTGTAACACAATAACTTCTGTCAATTCCTTCATGAATCTTTCGGGTAGTATAAACAGGTACTTTATATTTTTCCCCTACCGAACCGATAGCCCGTATATGATCTGCATGATCGTGTGTGATAAATACTCCCCAAATATGATGAAAATCCATTCCCATGTTTTTCAGATATTTTCGTATAGTCCTTACTCCTATTCCGGCATCAATCAGTATTCCATATGATGCATTGCCAATAAAATAACAATTTCCACTACTTCCACTTCCAAAACTCTGAAACCGCAATCTATCCATCACACAAATTTATAATCCACAAAATTAACACTAAAAATCAAATGCTCCCTACAAATATTCCGAAATAACGTTAAGTGATGATAAATGATTAAATTTGTGGGTATAAATACCTTGTTATGCTTGTTAATAATCGTAAATTACTAATAATTAACGTAGTATTTCTCATTTTATTTCTGATATACCATATATGGATATTGCCGGCTTTCGATGTGGGCAATCGTTCACTAAATCTGAATTGTCTCGATGTTTTATCTGCATATTCCCCCGAATATGTAAACAAGCTGTTCAATGCTCTCGGTCAGGATGGTTTAAACCGATATAAATCCTTTATTCTGATTGATTTTACCTACATTGTTGTTTATGGAATTTTATTGACAGCTCTACTAAAACTAATCTTAAATAATTCCGGGAGACTTGGAAATTATTTAAAATTCGGTATATGGCTACCGGCTATCTTGATTCTGAGCGATATAGTGGAAAACATAAATACCCTGATACTCATTCATTATTTTCCTGAAATAGATGCCGGTTACGTTGGTTTCGCATCGCTCACCACCTCCTTCAAATGGTTCGCGGCATCGGGGGTGATCGGATGTATCATATGCCTGATTTTTTATTCTGCGATGCGATTTTTGTTCTGGAAATTTAAAGTTAAATAAAAAAAACGACATGGTCATACAAAAAGAATTTACACTACAATCGAAATCGCGTGGATTTCATTTAATCACCAACGAGATTATCCGTCAGCTGCCTGAACTGCCCGAATCGGGTATTCTGCATCTGTTTCTTCAACACACTTCGGCGGCGCTTTCCATCAACGAAAATGCCGATCCAGATGTACCTTCCGATATGGCAAAGATATTCGACCGAATGATAAAAGAGCGCGAAAGTTACTACGAACATGTTTTCGAAGGCGACGACGATATGCCCGCACACGCCAAATCCACCGTCACAGGGGTTTCGCTCACCATTCCCATTACGCGCCATCGTCTCAATCTCGGTACCTGGCAGGGCATTTATCTGTGTGAGTTTCGTAACCGTGGTGGTGGAAGAAAAGTAGTAGCCACGATTATCAGTTGAAAAAGATTTTTTTCATAGTCTGGACACGGACTTACAAACGCGCTCCCACTTAACCTGACACCTCGATAGGCCTGTATCAAATGTCGCAGGTTATTTCAGTCTTGTTATAGTTGTCGCCTTAAAATCCGATCCGGTAACCTCATACTGAGTTACATTAAATTTATTTTTATCTAAGTAAATCTCAATAAATGGCAGGTCAGGAGCATAATGAAAGCATCCTCCCACTTTCAACGAGTTCAGTATGTTCATAAACGTTTTACCATATTCGATATAATTTCCATCTTTTCTCAGATTATGATGAATAAAGTGATTTGAGAATCCGAGATTGCTGATAATTGTTCCCCATTTTTTAATTCCATAATCATATTCAAGCCAATCGGAAGTCTGTAAAATACCGGAATCAAACTTATATCTGTCAATTCCATAAACTTCTATTCCTTTACTGTTTAGATAATGAACCAAATTACCTTGCTTTCCACATCCGATGTCCAATACGGGGGACATTAATCGTTCAACGTCCATTCTGAAAATATCCATCTGTAAGTGGTAGCTATATTCTGAACAGGCAACAGGTTCTACTATCCTATCAGCATTGGCATATATTCTTCCTGCGAAAGAATTATATTTGATAAGCCAGTCTTTTAATTTCCGGTAATGATTCTTCGACACCTCATCAATTGCACTTTTCCCGTTACGAATTTCAGAAAACAAACCGGAATAAATACATCTTAACGCACGTTTAGAGTCGCTGTTAAATGAATAGTACTGGTTAATTTTGCAAAATTCCTCAAGTACTTTGTCTGTCGTATAATCTACCAACAGGTTTTCAGCATCACTATTTAAATGNTGAATACCTGAAATTGTATTGATCGTGTCGTCAATGAATTGAAATAGTTCCGGCTCTCCGGAAATGATATTTTTTCCCTGATTAAATTCAATTTGCTTGTCAATGTTTTTAATAAATCTATCCATTCTGAGTTTTTTTGTATGCGCCCAATATCCTATACGCAGCTCTGGCAACGAAACCAATTGATTTTTATTATTCATTGGCACATCCCATATCTATACCAGAAAGAGAAATCCAAAACCCGATCATTCGCTTTTTTAGTGAGAGCACAGCTGCAAGTCGTGCTCTCACCGTTTCTATGGTTATTGCACTTTTTGAAGCATTTGCATAAACTCAGCCATATGTAACTGCGAATAATTTTGTATTGCAGCAAACACCGGAACAAACACAAGTAACCCTATCAATAATCCTTTACCGAGTGATTCAAATCTGGATTCTTTCAATAGCACGAACAATATCCATATCACGTTTAGCGTAATGATAATATGGGTAATTTGTGCAATCATGTTTGCCACGTTCCATGGAGTAATAAACAATCCCATTGTGCCATAATAATATAACGGCACTAAAGCAATAGACAGAAAAAAATCCTTTTTTGTAACCCGAAAACAAGCGAAACAGACCAGATATACAATAATGGAAAGCGAACAGGCGTTGAAAGCCAACCATTCACCTATCTTAAGTTTCACAATAAACAAGAAAAAATAGGCACTGTTCAGCAATGCCAATAACATGAATACAGCTAACAAATAATCTATAATTTGTTCTTTATTTTTAAGACTCATAATTTAAATATTTTGTAATTATTCCAATTGAAAGTCAACATTATACTTTTGTTCATTCAAATGCTGAATTTCTTTTATTTAAAGCAAAAAGAAACCATTCCGGAATTTTTTTTCGGAGAGAGAAATCATTAACCTGTGGTTTCCTGAGGTCAACTATGCTTTAATTACAAATTTTAATATGGTCTTCATTTTTCCAATATCTGGTTTATCTGATTACAAAATTAAGATATTAATCCATTGCTTGTACATGTCGGCGCACTTCTTTTACATTACAAACCATGGTAAGGGTGGCATTCAGTCCAGTTATTTTCAGTTGTTCTACCCGATAGTTTATGTTTTACAATAAAATTTACTGAGATCGCTATAAAACAAAATTCATTTTTGTTTAATACCCCCAGTCATCATCCGCTTCATCTCCTTTATTTTGAGTTGCTTTTGAATTATCCTTGGTTTTAGCCACCGGAGGTTCTATCCATTTACCGAAATCATGAACAATCGGTAACCTGTCTAATTTCGTGATTTTTTCTGCTTGATTGCCAATCATGGATGGAGTCAAATCCGGCAAGAAATCATTTGCCTTTTCTTTGTTGCTAAGAAAATAGATTGCCTTCGTATCCAGTCTCTCAATAGAAAAATGATAAGCCTGCCTGAAAATATCGGCCGTTTGGATATTTTCAAGCAACGGGGTTTCTTTATTAAACAAACATATATCCACAAGCAAATAAGGATCTTTGTTGTAACAACCGATATTATATGCTTTTTGCAGGATAGTTTTTGCCTTAACGGTTTTAGCTATTTTTTTATCCGATTGCAGTTTTGCCAGCTGAAACAACCGATAGCCATCGTTCTTTTTCAAAGCCGTATTATAATCCGACATAAATTGAGCATCCGTACTTATTTTCGCCGGATAATTTTTCCACAGATACGGAATTGTATCTAAAGGCTTTCCTTTCACCGGACTATCATACGGATTCAGATAAGGTGCGAAACCCGGATAGTTAATGAACATTGCCTTTGCACGGACTCTTACGGGGGTGGAATGTTTCATCATATATACCGAATCGTCAAGTGCAGCCAACCTGTATAATACATCGGCATTCTTATGACAGGTTGCAAGCGAATCAACCTGCTTCATCATGTATTCATAGGTATAAAGAATAGATTGATTATAACGGATATCAAACTTGAGTATATAGAATGCCAGATAAGGATCGGAATTTCTCAATGCAATCTGATAAGCTTCATGCAACATTCGGCATGGAACTAAATTACCATAGGTATAAACATGATCGAATTCAAGTTTTGCCAGTTGCAGCACTTTATAACCGTTATCCACCTTTATGGCTTCTTTATACATATCCTTTATGTCCTTCGGGTTAGTTAAATCTTTATTTGGATAATCTTTCCATAAAAACGGATTTACACTAACCTTATGCACACTGTCGGGATGAAGAAAGTAATTATACATCCCTGAAACCTTTGTTTTCTGATTTGGGTTATTTTGTGCTACTGCATATATAAACGGAATGCAGCAACCCAGCAAAAATATGGTTTTTAAAAATTTACTTTTCATTTACTATTTAATTAATGTTGTTATGTTCATTGTGTAAACGCTGCATTTCCCTGATTACTTCCTGTTGTATTACTATTCCTGGTTCAACCCACGCATCCTTACTGGGTAGTCCCGACCACAGAAAACATAAGTATTAGGCGGTCGAAGTTTGGTTGTTCTTTTCGTTGAATTTTTCGATTGATTCATTTACGAAGTATAGCGGCATATTCGTCGTCTCCGATATTTGTTCAATCGATAAACCTTCATTTTTTAATCTAAATGCCAAATGCTCTATTGATTCGCCAATTTCAATAATATTTTTATCCGGGTCGTAGAATCTTACGACTTTCTGTCTCCAGGGTTGCTCTCTAATCTCGTGAACAAAAGAGACATTTTCCTCTTTTAATGAGTTTACAATTTGTTCAACATTGTCATACTCAAAATATAACTCAAAGTTGTTACCTCCTTGTCTTATTTCTCTGTTGTCAATCAATTCTTTAAAGTGTGATTGCAAATGAATTGCAAAGTCACCATNGAAAGTGACATTTTCACCGAAATCATACTTTACTTTTTGTTTTAGCAGTTTCTCGTAAAAGTCACGAGAAAGTTTAATGTCAGAAACGGTTATTAAAGGACAAATGTATTTCATATATTTTTCTTTTTTGTCGAAATGAAATTTCAGCCAGAAAACGAACAAAGCTCGAAAGCCAGCCAATTATGTTGTTACAGAACAGTCAAAAAGTCGAGAAAAAGCGGACAGTTCATCAAAAATTTTTCAATCAGCAGTCTGTCTCTTTGTTTTTTTACTATGTCGCATAACGGAGAGCAAAACTCTCCAAATTGCACATCAGCCAGCCAATGAACGAAGCGTGTGTTAGCGTCAGTTATTTTTATTTCTCCATTAATTCTAAATAGTTTTGCACAAAATAAGCCCATTGGTCCAGTCGTCCAAACA
>WSSedL1CaDRAFT_10001106_pt1 | contig 16769 bp, 15 predicted proteins | sample WetSurSL1Cattail_FD_9464 | JGI IMG/M metagenome (IMG submission 9464)
CCCGCCATAAAAGTCAAAGCATTCATCGATGATATGACGGTTGTTATTGTTGTATGAAAAGTTGACGATTCTGAGCCTGTTTATTTTGGGCATCCTACAGTTCACCTCTTTCAAACACTTCACTGATCAGCCTGACCCTGTCGGCACTCAAATAGTACTGCCGCATCAGGACATCCAGCTTTTTCGTGGTGCGTATCTGATTTTCCACGATATATGCCAGCTTCTGGTCCTCCAATATTTTAACGACACTTTCGATAATTCTCGTTTTTGTTTTCCTCTTCGTTTCATGATCCACAAGTAGATTCAGCCAAATCTCCATGCAGGAAGCAAGATTGATGCTGTATTCTTCCTCAAGCTTCTCCACTTCTTCCGTACTCATCTTTCCAAGCCTGTCAAACCGTTCATCCAGATGGCTGATTAAATGGCTGACCTGTACAAAATCCGTCTTCTTCGGGTCCTTATTCTTGCCACTGTAAAACTCATAAAAAATAAACATCATGATGTAATAGGCGAGATACACATCCTTGTTTGAAGCGTTGCTGCCGAAATAGCGCCTTAACTCACCCGGCTGGATGCCTACGATCTGGCTATTGATATTGGGCACCAGATAAACGGTGTCGTCAAAATTGAGGAGCTTGCATTCAAATTCTTCTTCAAAGCAGGACAGCACCTCCTGCACCTCGGTCTCAAGGTATTCCCCATACAGGAAGGTCTGCTCCCTTTTGTTGATTTCCCCCTGAGCCAGCAGCAATTTAAAAATCTTCACTGCGGATTTCACATGCTCCATTACCTCACCACCCTAAATACCAAATCTGTCATTTCAATCGTTTCAACGATCTTTATTCCACTCTCCATTTTTTCAAAAGACAACTTGACTTCATTTTCCGTTCTATCCACCGTGAACTCCTTTATCGTCTCCACTCCATCAATGAACTCTCTTATTTTAACAAGGCAATATTCCACATTGAACTCCTCAGAAGGCTGAAGTATCATCCTTTTGGGGTTTTCATAAAACTCCCTGACGGGAATGCTGCCGATGTCATACAGCTTGAGTGCTATTAAACACAGGCACCTGTCCACCATCACGTTCTGATACATGTCCGGATCCCTTTCCCTGACAGCATCGATCAACCGGCTCAGGCAAACTTCACCCGTTTTGACAGTCTCGGAAATAATCAACGTCATGGCGGCAACAAACCGTTCGCTTATTTTTCGAATTCTTTCCTTTTCCTGCGAATCGTCAAACTCTTCTTTATGTACCATGTGGGAATCCTGATTTTCCATTTCTTTAAAAATAATCTGAGCCTCGAAAATATCTCCGATCCCCAGCGCCTTAATCCTGGCCGGCAGGAACAGCGGCCTGACCAGGCTCAGGCATTGCTCCAGGACCTGATTGCACTGCTCCAGCTTTGCCAGAATCGTCTCCTCAAAGTCATATCTTTTTTCAAAGCTGAACTCGAAGGACTTTTTTATGGTGTCCATATATAGATCCGTCAGACTGTGCCTGTTGAGGATCAAATCCCTCTGCTCCGTAATGATCATGCCGATGTTGTGGTGGATCTCAAGGATCTCGGCTTTTGCTTTGATCAGCTTTTCTTCAAAATCCCTGCCCGCACTGAATTCTTCCTTTATTTTCTCATCTGCCAGATAAATCATTTTTTGAATATCCGACATGGTCTCATATTCTTCCGTCAGCATGGCATAGGTGCTTTTTATCAACGCTTCGTATTGCTCGATGTCTACGTGATGGATGTTCTGCCGGATGGACAGGATGAAGTTTTCCAGATCTTTTTTCTTCTGGCGGACGAAGGTAATCAGCTCGACACTTTGCCTGACCGCGCTGGAGAATTTTTTCCTTTTGATATATTCCTTCAATTTCAATTGCTCAATGGTTAATTGTATTTCTTCGTCGACTTCCCGCATTCGGAACAGGAATTCATACCCCTGGTTGGTCAGCATGTAGATGATTTTGCGTTCACTATTTTCATCAATGATTTTATCGGTGATGAGGCGGATCGTGATCTCATCAAAGGATTTTTTTGTATAATTGACCAGCGGGTAGGTATATCGGATTCCATTGTTCTGCAGAATATCTTTAATGATGTACCCGGCTATCCCCTTGACCTGGCTTCTGTTAAAGGCTTTGTCATAATAGGTTCGGGTCAGTTCATCCAGAAAGGCTTCGATATGATACAGCTCGCATTCGTTATTTTCTTCGAGGGTTTTCTCCATGATGAAAAGAAGCACCGATACAATGATATTGGTCAGCTCATTTTCTCCAAACAGACTTTCCAATTCCGTATTTTTGCCTTTTCTATTGATAATGGAATTCGTAATGCCGATCCATTCCATCCTTTTTTCGAAACCGTCCAGAAAATCAAACACCTGAACCTCCAGCGCAAACTGATTTCAAATAGCCCCTACGCTCAAGTAGTTTTTATATTATACTATAAAAACAAGTATAATCTATTAAGTTTTTATAGTGAAGCATTATTGTTGTCTGTCATTATCAATGGAGCACAAGCTCAAGAACCTCATCACATAGATATTCGCCAAACTCAGTTCCATGTCATTGTTGGAAACAATCAAAGCTAATCTCCGCTTATCATTCCAATAAAGTCTTTATTATTGAGTATTTCCTGAGGAATGTATCTGCCGCTTTCCAATATAGCTTTTATATGCTCCTGATAATCTGCCTCAAATAAGGAAATGAACCATTCCACCGCTTTTTTATTCTGCTTCTCTTTCGTAGCAGGCAATGGAGTACTTTTTGAAGCGTCCAGCATGGCAATATAAAGTGGCTTCATCAGTTTGATTTGCAGCGTCGGATTGGTGTCAATCAAATCACGGACGATGCCGATACCTTCGAAATCAAGGTCTCCGAAATAATAATAGTTCGTTTTTGCGCCTTTGAAATAACTCTTGTCATACTCCGTTAACGAATCAGTTTTTCTGCATATTTTTTTACCCTCGCCATAAATCAGGCTGTCAAAACGAATGCCGTCAATACAGCTGCAGTTCGGATGCATCCTGCCTCTCAAGGTATGCCAGGTATCCTTGTTTTCTATAATCAATATGTTCAGTTCCTGTAGTGGCTCGTTTTGTTCATTTTTCCCGTTCGTTTCCCATTGTACTATATTGTAAGTAAAGAAAGGTTCCGGCGTAGGATAGCAGTTTAAAGCCTCCCTTATGCCCGTATTAAAATTGAGGATGACCGAAAGCTCCTTATCCTCTTTTAATGCCTTTTCTTTTTGAAATATCTGAAAGGATCTTTCATTGATAGATAGAGGAACTTCAAAGCTTTGGGCATGATTTTTTAAAAAATAGTCCAGGGGTGAAAGCCATTTCTTATGATTTTTATACTTCTCAGGGTTTGTCAGATAACCTTCAATATTTAGCTTGTTATGTAACAGTCGAATCTCCGGCACCAGTTCATCACAATTACCTTCCTGCTTTACAACTACATATCTTTTATGAAGTGGCGGGCGCATTCCATTGGACCCTGAGCTTTTTACAGGAGCAATTAAATTACTATTGGTAAGCTGTATGACAACATTATAATACTCCTCGTAATCTGGAATACCAACATATTCTTTCAACTCTTTTTCGGAAATTCTCATACCCTTATATCCATTTAATCTTATGATTATTTTACATAAATCCACTTAAACCCACTCTGCTTTCGAAGTTCATATTCAAACTCAAGTGCCCTGTAGCAAAAAATCATTTTTTTCTGGTAAATAATCCATTTCTTTCAATTTATATGGTTATATTATAACAAATATTTGTATTTCAAACATCAACTTCAAATCTTAATTTTTATTGTCGAATATATTGAGACCGCTAAGCTGCCTTTCTTTTGCCGTAAGGATTCTTCCCCTGCCCATTTCCCGGATATCCTTTAAAACAACGTCAAAGGTTGGAATGGTAACGATACAATTTCTGCCCGCTGAATCGTCTCCATAAGCCTTATACGTATTCCTGGATAGAGCCGTCAGCCATGTTCTATCCAGTATTTCTGACAATGAAATTAATCTCTTGCCTGTACTCAGGGAATATACACTGATATCGCTTTTTATGTCATCCTCGTATGATTGATAAGTGTGGAGTGTTACCCGATTATCTTTAAGGTTTAAGGAAGCTTCTGAAATACTATTTCCACTGATATCCACCACTTTATTAAGTATCACTTTATGCTCCTTTAAATCGATTACTTTAATATTGGATTCAGTACTGTTAATCATCCATACCGTGTGACCATCATTCTCTACACCAATATAATCAACATGATCATCTATTTGATAAGTAGATATCATGATGTTGTTTTCTACTGAATACACATAAATTGCTTTATTAAAACAAACTGCGATGAATTTAAAATCAGGACTGATCCCAAAAGAATTCAAACTGCTTTCTTTCATTTTTGCATTAAGCAAGTTCAACGAATTCACTATTTTGCCGGTATGTGTATTCCAAATGCGAATTGATGGCTCTCCTGTTAAGGTAGGGCTTTCAAAGCCAAATAACAGTTTATCATCCGTATTGCCTCCAAGGCATTCAAAGTAAGAATAGTCGCTGGTAGAGAAGGATAGTTTTGAAAGAATTCTTTTGGCGATGACATCATATACCATGGAGAAATCTTTGGGATTGCCGGCACTACCGGAAGCAAGAATATTTTCTGAATCGGAAATATATTGTATGCCAGAACCGATATAGGTATTATTCTTTTCCGTATTCTTCCCTATATACTTTATATACCTGTAATTGTTATTTCTCTTATGAATTAAAACATTTCCATCCACTGATGCTGTCAAAATTGTATCCGAATCGTGACTTGCCGTGATAAGGGAAAGGGGCGCATTTGATTTCTGCAGTTTTTTTAGTTGTGTTCCCATTAAGTTATAAACCCAGCATCCATCTCTGTATATTTCATTCCAAAGTAGAAAATCATCGCTATTTGGTATGTAATACATCTTTAAATTATTGTCTATATGATAATTCGTAATCAAGGTTTTAGCATTAGCTACAGGATTTGTATATTCCAAATTTAAAGAGGCCATCGTATCATATCTTATCATAATCACATTATTTCCAAGGTTGTTTTTTAATACTACTCTATCAAAAATGGTAACCTCAAATTTTTTAATTAAACTTCCTTTTTGTGCATCATAAAGATTTGCGTAATACCTACAGCCCAGCTTCGCAGTTGCATCCTGAACTTCTGTTTTATAATACACAATCCCCTCGTCGTTAATACCATAAGGCTGATCACTGTACCCGTATAACCGGGGAACTATAATATCCCTAATGGTCATATTGATGAGGTTCTTTTCTTTACTTAGTTTAAAATTAAACTTGTCCAGATTCAGTACTTTAATAGTATATGGGTTACTATAAATCAAATACTTTCCATTATCGGACATTGTAAAGTCGCGTCCCGCATTTATTTGCTGTATTTCAGGGGAACCCTCGTCTGGTGCCAGCCAGGGATAAGCGATAAATGTTACACTCATGTAAGCTGTATTTAATAATTCAATGGAATTTATTCTATCATTACAAGCAATTTTATTCACTTTATTCCCTGTAGAGTGGTAATAATCAAGCGGTGCTTCCATTAACAGCCTGCCATCCTCCAGATTCCAAACGTATAATGATGCGCCTTCGGTACCAGTGATCAAGTAGTGACTTTTTATATACAACGCTGTTACTTTCGCCTTATGTTTATAAGAACCACACACTTCCCCATTGGATGTATTCCGAACTGTTACATCATTTCCAGTGGCCACAGCAAAAATGGTATCTTCTTCAGAAAAAGCTGCAACCTCCACCTTTCCTTCCTCTTGAAACTGATAATAGGCTGAATAACCAGGATAATAGGCTGTATTTGCCATTGCCACTTCGATTTGATCCTTAAAGTCCGTATAATCTCCAGATCCCTTGGCAAACCTGTCGTAGGCTTCATTTAGTATGGAAGCCGCCTGCACTTTATCTCCGGTGTCGGATAATTGTTTTGCATAATTGATCGTTCTAAAAAGCTGTTGTTCCTGCGCATAGCTTAAGTTATTTTCTGCTTGTTTCTGATTTTCCATGGCGAGAGCCTTTTGTTCATTGGCTAGCGCCTTTTGTTCGTTGGCTAGTTCCAGATTGCTTAATGCCTTCTTTTCATTTTCTTTGGCCAATTTTGCTTGATTTTGCGCTTCCAAACCGTTTGCTTCTGCAATGTTCTTTTGCCTGCTGGTTTCCTTAATTTGTGTTGACAACTTGTTATTGCTTTCTTCCAGGTCTCCATTTATATCGGATAATTGCTGGTTTGTTTTTTCCAGCTTGCCATAGGCACTTTCTATTTCTGTTTTTTGACTAAATATTTGACTGGCCTGATTGTTTATTCTTAAAAACTGCGCATAGGAAAACCCAGAGAAAGATAATAGAATGGCTACAATCGTTGCAGATGTGAAGATGACATTCCTTACAAGCCTTTTTTGATGCCTTTTATATAAATCATCATAGCCGCAGCCAAGTATGGGCGCAGCGATTCTTAGAAACTCCAGTTTTAATTTCTTAATAGATGCCTTTGTTGTTTTCGCAGTCACATTTGCTGCAAGAGGTTCCACCTCAATCACTTGCATTTTTTCACTGCCATCGGACAGTTTGACAAGCCTGTTTTCATAACATAGCTCTTTTGGAAAAACTTCTCTTGGATCACCGCTCACTAAAAGAGTGAGGATTCTTTCATTATTACCGTTGTGAAGCTCTTTAAAATATGATATTTCCTGTAAGCACCACTGAGACTTAGCTGTTTCTTCTGAACATATGACGATTAAAAATGCTGACTGTTCCAGAGCCTTTTTGATGTCCAGTGCCAAGTCTCCACTGGTGGGCAGCTCACTTTCATCTCTGAAGACTTTTTTAATTTTATTGGTATTGGAGTAACTGCCATTCTTTGGAGGAGAATACATCTCAAGCAACTTTTGCAGCTTTTGTGCAATAGCTTTATCGTGCTTAACATGACGATAACTTATAAAAGCATCATAGGTATAAGATTTCATATATATCCTTGTATTCTGCCAATTCTGCCGATCTATTTCATTTATCTGGCCGACACTTCCGTGTCCGGGGCTATCCAAGAGGAAACATCAAACTTTCGCTCATTGTTTCGCAGCTCGCACATGGAATAATTATAGCATATTTTCCGCAGTACCGGCAGAACCTATTTTCCAAACAACTTCCTCAGTACAGAAAATAAGCCCAAGGCATCCTGTCTGCAGCAAGGTATACAAGCGGTGTTTCTTCAGGCGTTGGCTGCATTTCCACATCATACTTGTATATAAGTGCGCCTGTATCCTTCAAATACTTAACAGATACCTGATGCTTGTTATAGCACTGCCACTGCAGCTCACGCATAAACTCCATCATGCCGAACTCAACATAAGCAAATATACAAAGTTTTCTGGGTTTATCATCCTCATTGAAAAGCTTTAGATTCCAGATCAGAGAATCCTCAAGCCCACCTACAAAGTATACCAGTTCTGACCTGATTCCCTTCCGCTGGGCGGAAAAACGGGTATACCCCATTCCATGGGCTGAACTTCAGATTTCCGGTTTTGTTCTTGCCGGTTCATAAAGCTTTGTACTGGAGCCTTTTTACAGAAAGGAACATGATCAAGCAGAATTATCAAATAACCCCGAATGAATATCTTTTACAGCTTCGATTGAAGCATACATGCCTGCTTCTAAAGGAGAAGGATATGCCTGTAAGCCTGATCGCTGAAGAGAGCGGATTTCAGGACAGTAATTATTTCTCACGGGTATTCAGAAGAGAGACCGGAATAACGCCTGTTTCTTACCGTAGAAGCAATCCCTGCAAGCATCAAGTTAATTTTATTGGCAGCAGCCTCCAGCATGGATCGGGTCAGGTGATATTCGGCAATCGGGTCAAGCGCTGAAGAGGGCTCATCCAGGATAATGAGGCTGGAATCTTTATAAAACGCTCTTGAAATAGCAATCTTCTGAGCTTCTCCGCTGGATAAGTTCACACCGTTCTCTTCGAATTCCACCTTCAGGGGGGTATCAAGTCCAAACTTCAAATTCTGCAATCTTTCATTATTGTTACAAGCCCTGTGATTGCCAGACTGTGAATTTAATAGAGAAGCAAAAGAACCGTCGCCGTGCTTTCCCCGTGCTTTCCGGTCATACTTGTAGCTGCCTCCTCGAGTTTTTTGTGAATCCGCTTCATAGCAAAACTGTTTCAACTCTATTCCGTCCGTTTTTCTTTGCCAGGAATAAAGCTTCATCAGCGGTTTTAAGTAATTTTTCACACTCCGCCCCTGCTGAAGCTGCCCAGGAACAAATGCCTATACTGACCGTTATTTCTAATTTATCCTCGCCAAACCAAAAGTCAGAGTCTTCAATATATTTCCTGATACTTTCACAAATCTCACTTACATCCTGCACAGGCATATCAGGAACAATTATACCGAATTCTTCACCGCCATATCTCCCCACAATTCCATTATCAGCTACGACAGCATGAAAAATTTCTGATACCTTTCTTAAAACAATATCTCCTGCAACGTGCCCATAGCTATCATTGACCTTCTTAAAGAAGTCTATGTCAATCATGACAAAAGATATGTTTTTAGCCTTAACGACCTGCTCAATGAATATGTTTTCTAGCTGTCCTAAAAGGAAAGTACGGTTATAAAGTCCGGTTAATCCATCTCTGATAGCCATTTCCTTTAGCTTTTCCTGGTATTGTTTAATTCTATATGCCGACTGTATTCTCGCTATCACCTCAACCTTATGCGATGGTTTTCTGATGTAATCAATAGCTCCGGAATCCAATGCCTTCTTGATATCTTCGCAGTCTGTCTCTGCTGTTAACATGATTACAGGAATATCACAAACGCCTTGATCCTTTTTTAAAAGCCGGCAGACCTCAAAGCCATCCAGTCCAGGCATTAAAATATCAAGCAGGATAACATCCGGTGAAATGTCATGAGCCATTTTTACTACTTCCGAGCTATCCGCCAGAGTAAAAACGCTAATACCTTCATCCTCTAAATACCTTCTAATGATTTTTAAAATCGTATTGTTGTCATCAACAACTAATACCTTTGCATCCATTCTGAATAACTCGACTCTCAAAAATTATTTATTCTATTTTATATTATTTATTTCTATAAATCAATCAAGCGGAATCTAACAAATTGCTCGTTATGCCATATCAGCAGCATAGCTTGGGAAACGAAAGAACTGGACTTGGTGTCTATTGGTTTTGGTATATACAATGATCCTCCCTCTTTCCTATTCGCTTTCTGTCAGATCTAAAAGTTGTATCTTGGACTGGCCGGAAGGTACGGTAACATTTGTGAATGCCAGCCTGCCTGCCGCATCCGGTCTGAGCAGAGTTGCCTTGTAGTCTTTATCTGCAGGCTTCAACTTCCCGAAACTTTCATAGTTGAGACATACATTATCATTGATTGCAACGATGATATCTCCTATTTCATAGATTGCATGCTTTGGTTTTCCCGGCTCGTAATTGCAGACAATTACGCCATAGTCCACACCGGTCGATGAAATTTGATTGATAAATCTTATTGCAGCAGGCACATAAACCTTTGCCTCAGGGTAATCGTCCTGTATTTTCAATTGATACATCTGGGCACATTTTACCGCATCATCAACCATTTTCAGACTGATAAACCGCAACATTTTTCCCCACAGCATTTCAGGTTTATCATCCTCTTTCGGTGCAAATTTCTCCTTTGCCTGGTTCTTCATATCCGCAAGCTTCAACGTGGCTTCATCAAGCTGTTGCTTCATAGCTGTTATGGAGTCGGACTTGTTGGTAATGTTTGCAAGGAATGCATCTATTTCACTTTGGGACAACCCATTCTCAAGCGCATATTGCTCCAGTTCGGATTTTTGTTGCAGGAATGCATAGTTTTCCGATCCAACAATGGAAGCCAGGTCATTTTGCTGTTGCTTCTGCTGGTTGTAAACAGAATCCGCCAGCCGCTCCAATTCTTCTTTGTCACTTAGCCACGCATGGGAGCCAAAGGGCAGACTTATAAGCATGGGTAAATACTTTTGCTTGAAATCGCTGAGGAAACCGCTGTCAACAGGCAGCAGCAAATCGTTTATACCATATGTAATATTCAGCTTGTCAGCGTCCAGCATTTTTTCATAGATCTCCAAAATCTTCCTTTTTGTAGATGTGTCCAGAATTGATTCTTTATTGATAATCTGCTTGATAAAAAGAAGATTGCTTTTAAAAGATTTACATAACTCGCCGTTAAATTCGTTTACTGCAACCAGATCAGCCTTATTGATCGGAGTCGTATCAATTTTACCCGTCAAGTTGTCCGACAAGGCATAAGAAGAAAAATCCAATTTATTGATGCTGCCATATGCTTTATTCACTGCAGCTAACGCTTCTTCATACTGTACAGGATTCAAATCAACAAGATAGTTTTCACAAGCTTTATACGCTGTAGAAACCTCTCCAAAAGCTCCGTCTATTATCGTGATGTTTTGCTCAATATAGTTCAGGGCTTCATTGGTTATATTTTTCTGCTCCTGTGTTTTCGGGAAGGTTTGAACTCTGTTGTTAATCAGTGTAGAAGCTCCAACAACAATTCCCAGCACAATCAATATTGCCAGCGTAAATGGAAGGGTACGTTTAAAAACAAGATTCTGACTGATCCGCTGTATAAAAGTTGGTTTTGATTTCAAAAATGATTTTAGTTTGGTTATAAATGCATCAAAAAACTCGGAGTTGGCTTCCAGACCATTTTGATATCGCAAAGTCTGTATATCATCTACAAGTACTTCGGGGAATGCAAAGCCGCGCAAAAACACAGGGATAACATTTTTCCCAATTTTCAGGGCGTGCGCGATTTCAAGCCTGACCCAATCATTTTCATCACTGCAGCGGTCAAGGCTATTCGGTGAAAGTACAACAATTACATCATTACATTCTTCTATCACAGAATATAGTTTCGTATTGAAGGCGCCTGAGCGAAGGGCTTCCACATCATAGAAGACCTTATATCCCAGATCCATTAATCTGTCGCATATTATTTTGGCAGTCTGTTCGCCCCCCTGGCGTCTGTAAGAAATAAAAACGTCATATTTTCTTCCCATACATTTTCACCAATCCCTTCCATTATGATGTGATTAAAGCTTGGTAAACTTCTGTGTAGATATTTGCGAATACCATTCAACCACTTCTCCGAGCATAAGTCCGGAAAGGTCCTTTGAGAAAGTATAGATTCTTTCAAAACTTATGTCCGGTTTTTTCTTTTCGTCCATTATTATTTTTTTCATCAATGTCAAACTGTCTTTCATATCATTACTATTATTCGCCAAGCCTTCGAAATTGCTCAGAGAGATCTTTAAAGAGAAGTAGGAAGCCCAGGCAGGGAATACCAGAGCAAGCATGTTTGCAAAGGATTTAATTAAGCTTATATGATCTTTTACCTTTTGATTATCTGCAGGAAAATAAACCAAAACAAATTGCAGGCCTCCGCGTAATACAACTATAGTGAGCCCTATTGCAAAAAAAACCGCCACATATTTTTTCAACTTCGATACTATAGCTATATACCGTTTGTTGGCTTGGTCATGATAAACACTCTGATCATCTATCATATGTATGAGGTTTTCCAGCAAATCGTTGGCTGAAAACCGATCGAATGTAGCATTTGCCATCCCAATGCTTCTGATTATTCTGCGCAGTTCATTGGAGACATGAGGGTTTTTTGAAATTTTGTTGCCAAATCTGTTTAATGAAGATTTATAATTAACCGGTATCCCAAATGGGGCAAAATGAGCAGTCAGTCTCAAAACCTCTGCAATAAACCGGTTATCGATAAATCTTAAATGCCAGCCGGCTACATTTTTATTTTCTGACAAATTATACATGTAATAATTTATTAGTCCATGAATTAAGAATCCTACGCCTGCAAGGATCGACCACGGATTTATACGAACGGCCGGAAATTTAATAAACCCCAATACAGCCTCCGTATAAAACCCGATCGATATGAAAATGGTCGCAATAAAAGGCATGATAGACCTTAAATAGATTGAAGTACGGTATTTCTGCGAATAGGCAATTGCATTATTGTCAAAATGAGTAAACCAGCTGATAATCTTTTGACGCGCAGGCTCTCTTGTTTCGCCGCTGGCGTAAGCTATATGGTCATTATCCATGACTTTATCGTCAATATAAGTAACAGGCAGAATTTTTGCTTTGTACTTTTTCATAAAACGATCGTATAAAAAATTCCATAAGCGCCAGAACGGAATTTTGGATTTCCCGGGCGGATCAAAAGCACTACTGCTTTTACAAAATAATTTTTTAATATATGCCTGCAATTTCTCGCTTGTGAATCTTTCAAAATAAGAATCCAATATCCAGTAAATATTTTCAGGCGAATTGATGTCAATCCAAATAGAAGGAATATTGCTTCTTTTGCACGCCTGTATCAGGTTCCATATTTCCTGGTTGTTGAAATCTTCCCTTCCATCCCATAAAAATACGGAAAGGTCTACCTGGTCCGCAATCCAGTCCACCATCACCGAGCCGCTCCCGGCCGAATAATTTCTATTGGCATTGATATTTGTAACTGAATGTGCTTTGTTTAACAACATATGGAATGAGTTATCATCCGCATCATAAGGAATAATTGCATTTAACGGCATGTTAACCTTATCAGCGAAGTTAATCCAAAAAGTATCCGATATATATGGGTTTGAAAGCAGATTAACTTTTACATCCGCTCCGCTAAAACGATAATCCGCGTTGTTGTATTCCTGTGCGCAAGCTACCGCCTCGTGGAAAACCTTATCAACCTGCTCCTCCAAAATATGATACCCAACGTTCTCGCCGATACAGCCGCCAATTGCAACGTTTATTACAAGATTATGTAAATCATTCAAGACCTTCCCCCCCAAATAATACATGTCAATTGCTTCCGTCACAGTTTATAGAAGTATTATAATTCATTCATCCCAGAACCGTCAAACAGGGAAAAACGCTTGCTCCTTTCAGTGAACTCGTTCAGCTTCGCTGAACATCGGGGAAACAGATAAACAAGCGTACCAAGGGGACGGTTCCTCTGGTTTGTATCTCACCTGTTATTTAGACTTGATTCGACATTCTCTTTATATGGATTGTATATAGTAACCCCTAACCTTGAGAATATTACACTTTTCAATGACTTCTATGGATAACTGTGCTATGTTATTTGTAGGTTTTTATGTATTTGGGGACGAACAGGGAGATACTGAATAAATGCGTAAATACATTCTGATCGGAGCAGGCGGTTTTTTGGGGGCAATCCTCAGATACTTTTTAAAAGGAGTTCATATATATCATTATCATGAAAATATGCCTTTGAATACATTCCTTATAAATGTAGCAGGCAGTTTTATACTTGCTTTGGTTCTGACAGTGGCTTTTGAGGTCTGGGAATTTGATGCCAATATCAGGTTAGGTATCGCAACAGGCTTCCTTGGGGCGTTTACCACGTTTTCAACCCTTTGCAGGGAAACTGTGGAATTGATTCATCAGGGAGCTTATTTTTCGGCTGTCACATATGTTGCTGTTTCGGCCATGATCGGCCTCGCAGCTGTATATTTCGGGGTCGTTCTTGCCCGCGAAGCAGTTTCAAAGCTTGTAAAAAAGGTTAAATCTGACTCGGACGAAGGCTCAATAGGGCAATCCGAAAACGGGGTGGAATAAATGGACTTGGTTTTTGTTGGTATTGGCGGCACAGTGGGAAGTATCGTCCGGTATAAGCTGGGAAAGATCATTACTGAGAGATCCAGTACTACGTTTCCAACGGGCACGTTCATCATTAATATATCGGGCGCGATCCTTCTTGGCCTGCTCAGCAGTCTGGATGCAGGAAAGAATGTTTATCTTCTTTTGGGCGATGGATTTCTGGGAGCATATACGACTTTTTCAACCTTTATGTATGAGGGGTTCAATCTGTTTGCGGAAAATGAAAAGCTGAATGCCTTCACTTACATTCTGGGTTCGTTGATTATAGGCATTATTGGCTATTTCGCAGGTTCTGAAATCGGAAACCTTATAAGAGTATTATAGAAAGGCGGCGTGTTTATGAAACTCAGCGGGAAATGCAAAATACTCAAAATATACATCAGCGAGGATTCAAAATACAAAGGTCATAACCTTTACCATGCGCTGGTTTTCAAATTGCGGGAAATCGGAATGGCCGGAGTGACTGTTACAAGAGGTATTGAAGGCTTCGGGCAGGAAAAGCGCCTGCATACCACAAGAATCCTGGATTTATCCCTGAGCCTCCCGATCATTGTCGAAGTGATTGATACCGCCGAAAGGATCGAAAAAGCGATTCCGTTGGTGAAGGAAATGGTCAACGAAGGGCTTGTCATGGTTACGGATGTATGTGTAGTGAAGTATGGGACGGAGCAGATTGACCAGGACTCCTAGTTCACTGGCACTGGCCGTTCTCCATTTTTTCCCATATGCACGCTGAAATTATTTGTGTTATAATATACCCTGCGTGGGTATATTAGTGATTACATTGTTATTTCATTATACAATGAATATTAACACAAGGCAGGTGATTCATTGATTTCGTATGTATTGACTTTCATAGAGGGGATTTTGACATTTATATCACCTTGTATTCTGCCCATGCTGCCGATCTATTTCGTTTATCTGGCCGGTACTTCCGTGTCCGGGGAACCGGAAGCGTCCGGTAAAAACCACATGCTTATTAATGCATTCGGTTTCGTGATCGGTTTCACCATTGTGTTTGTAATACTTGGCGCCACAGTTACTGTTTTCGGTCATTTTCTCCAGAACAACAGACTGCTGCTGCAAAGGGTCAGCGGCCTGGTTATGGTATTATTCGGCCTGAATTTCACCGGCATACTCAAAATTGGCATTCTGAATAGCGAAAAAAGATTGCATCTGAAAATAGGAAATTTAAAATTTTTAAGTTCAATTGTTTTCGGTATGGTATTCGGCTTTGGCTGGACTCCCTGTCTTGGCGCCTTCCTGGGCTCGGCTTTAATACTGGCCGGAAATTCAAAAACCATCCTTCAGGGAATACTTCTTCTGCTGGTTTATTCCATAGGCCTTGGAATACCGTTTATAGTTTCTTCAATCGTATTTGAGAAAGCAAAGAGTGCTTTTGGATGGCTGCAGAAGCACAGCAAGGTGATAACTGTCCTGTCAGGGCTATTATTGATTGCAGCAGGGTTGCTGGTATTCTTTGATATTTTGAAGTATTTGAACTAGTATATTGTAACATCTTAATGTTTGTTATTCTGAGCGCAGCAAAGAATCCTGACCGCCTAAGATCCTTCGCTAACGCTCAGGATGACATTGTAAGCTATTTTATAAAAGTTTTAGAGATTACAGTGTACCGGAGAAATAATATTGAACTGATCGTGCAAATTAATGTGTAAAAATTGAAAGCAATCATGATGTTCGGGAGGAACAATTTATGAAGAAATCAATAAATATGGTGATATGGATCGTCGCACTTGCTGCACTAATGGTTGCCGCATACACCTTTTATGCAAAAAACAAAACGGAGAGCATCAATATTCCATTACAACCGAATACGACCCAAAATGCAGTTCAGCAATCTACTGCCGGGCAATCTGCACAACAAACTGCTGATGAGCAGGCTACATCCGGGCAGTCTTCTGCCGATCAACCTGCCACTGAGAAACCCGCAACTCAGCAGGATACAACTCAGTCTGAAAAGGTTATGGCTCCGGATTTCACCCTGAAAGGCCTTGACGGCAAATCTGTCAAGCTTTCGGATTATCAGGGCAAAGTAGTCATCCTCAACTTCTGGGCTGTCTGGTGTAAGTATTGCAAGCTGGAAATGCCCGACCTGAATGAATTGAACAAGGAATTGGAAAAAGAAGGCGAAGCTGTGATATTGGCCGTAGATGTACAGGAATCAGCAGATACCGTCAATGAGTATCTGAGCTCAAACAATATCAGCCTTAAGGTGCTTCTGGATCAGGACGGCTCCGTCGCCCAGCAATACGGGATCTCCGGTTATCCGACCACGTTTGTAATAAATAAGGATGGCTCCGTTTATACCTATATTTCCGGCGCTACAGATAAAGAAACGCTGCTTGAAATCCTTGGTAAAATTAAAAGTGGAGAACCTGTTAAATAAATTGTACTTTTGCGTCACAGACAGACTAATCCATAAACTTCATAAAGCTTTGCATCGTTCTTGCGAGCTCACTAAATGCCAGGTTTTTGTCTTCTGCGGACGCTGCCTTCTGTATGCATGCCATGGAGTGCTTTTGCAATATCAGTCCGCCCGCTCTGTTGATTGCTGCACGAACTGCCGCTACCTGCGTAAGGATATCCGTGCAGTTCTGGTCCTCCTCGATCATCCGGTGGATCCCTCTTACCTGGCCTTCTATACGTCTGAGCCTTTTTAAAATATCTTCCTTTGAATCCATTTTCGATTCATCCATATGCACTACCTCCGATACGATATAGGGGTATAATAATATTATATAGCAGAAATCAAAATGTATCAATTTTTCGTCCGAGAAGATGCTCAAAAAATCATTCAAATAAATACATACAATATTCCTTGTGAAAAATCTTTCTTCAACCTATATAGGAACAACAGTAGTCCGTCAATTCTTTAACTACCAATCCAAACCTTGAATTTGCGGGTACTTCGAAAGTTTGTCCAGCCATAAAAGTAATCCATTCATCCTTACCTGGA
>WSSedL1CaDRAFT_10001107_pt1 | contig 16760 bp, 13 predicted proteins | sample WetSurSL1Cattail_FD_9464 | JGI IMG/M metagenome (IMG submission 9464)
TTCCGATGAAAGCGCACCGCTGCAATGCAGGAACACCCTACCGGAAAGGCCGTTAATTTTACAGGCTTGCACGATACTGCAAGCCACAGTCCGGATGGAAGAATCCGGCACAGTAATAAACACAGTATCACTGGATTCAACAAGACGGGCTAAATCATTAAAAACACTGCAACAAGGTATTTGAGCGGCAAATTCGACAGAAGCCGGATTTTTGCTGTACATGCCTGATGGCAGCCCTTTCTCCGATAACGCAAAAGCCAGAGAACAGCCAACCCTCCCGGCCCCGATTATACCTGTGCGCATACAGCTTCCTCCTATTCGGGATCTTATACAATAAAATCCCGGGGGTACTCATTCATTAAGCCTGTCTTTTACCATTAAGCCTGTTCTTTACCATTAAGCCTGTCCTTTACCGTTAAGCCTGTTCTTTACCGCTAAGCCTGTCCTTTACCCTTAAGCTTGTCCTTTACCCTTAAGCTTGTCCTTTATCGCTAAGCCTGTCCTTTGCCGCTAAGCCTGATCTTTACCACTAAGGCTGTTCTTTACCTTATCCGTGACATCCTTGCCGAGGCCTTCATTCATACTTCCCGTCCTGTAGCCCTTCAAATCAAGCGTTACATACCGGAAACCCGCCTCCATCAGTTTAACATGGACTTTATCCATCAGATCCGTATCAAAGAATCTGCTTCTTTCCTCCCGTGCGACCTCAATCCTTGCAACCTCCCCGTGGTGTCTGACGCGAACCTGCCTGAAGCCAAGGTCCAACAGGAATTGTTCCGCCCTGTCGATCATCTGCAGCTTCTCCCGTGTGATTTCCTGTCCGTAGGGGAATCTCGATGCAAGGCAGGCAAACGGCTGCTTGTTCCAGGTAGGAAGACCCATTTCTCTTGATAGCCTTCTGATATCCTCCTTTGTCATTTCCGCATCCCTGAGCGGGCTTGAAATCTCCAGTTCCTTCAGTGCAAGCATGCCAGGTCTGTAGTCGCCCAGATCGTCCATGTTCGAGCCATCGACAACGTGGCTGATTCCATTCTGTCGGGCAACTTCCCTTACCTTTGAAAAAAGCTCCTGTTTGCAGAAGTAGCACCTGTTGACCGGATTATGTGAAAATCCTTCTATATCAAGCTCCTCGGATACAATGACAATATGCTTTACGCCTATTTTCTTCATATACTCGTATGCTTCATCAAATTCTCGCTGAGGGTAGGTCGATGATTTTGCGGTTACAGCAATTACCCTGTCTCCCAGAACATCAGCGGCAACTGTCAATAGAAACGTGCTGTCGACACCGCCTGAGAAGGCTACCGCCACGCTTTCCATTTCACTTATCAGTTTTTTGAGTTTTTCCAGTTTTACATCTGCCATTTTGTAATGTTTCTCCCCGTTTATATTAATTTATTGCAGATATATATTACCACATTTCCTCTTGTTTCAACAAATATGTTGGTTCACTCCTCTTATTACCCTTTTATTTCACTTGCTTTACAAGTGCTTGTAATACATTGTGCGAAGCTGCTGTGTTTGATATTATAAAAAAGAGAGGTAAATACATAGTGAAAAGATTTCTTGCAATTATACTACTATCTACAGCATTTATTTATATATACCAACCAGTGTCACACGCAGAGAACATCTATGCACTCATTGATTCCGGCACCGATTATTCTTCGGACAAGTCTGATGATGATGGTGATTCTCTTCAGCTTTATGATAATGCAACCGGGATAAGTGCGGAAATCAGCCACCAGGTACTTGATAAAAAGGCTTTTGACACACTCAGGGCTTATTATAATGATTACTCTCTTACCGATCAACAACTCTTTGAAAAATTAGCTGAATTGAAAAGAAGTTATATCACTGCATTACAAGCCCTCTATAATACAAATTACATGGATCCGGACACGAAGAGCACCGAAACTGCAATGCAGATATATTATGATGGTACGCAGACACTTTACGGGGTGAATAATTGCAATGTATACCTATATAATATCGTTCAATATGAAGGTCTGTCCAACACTGAACTCGTCCATCTTGACATGCTTATACCCGACCGATCCAGAAATACTTTCAATACGATTAAATTCACCATTCCAAAAAACAAACTAGGCTCAGCTGTTAACGAAACAATCGGGTCGATGATGTCAGGCTTCAAGTTTGAAGGTCTTCCTGCACAGACAAAAGCGCCTTTCGTGTTAAGCGATAAGACCATCATGGAAAAAGTCCAATTGGGAGTATATCCGGCAGCATCCCAGAAGAAACCTGAATATGTATCATTTTCAGATTCCGCCGTCGGTTTCACTGTCTCGCTTCCAACCACCTATGTTCCGTTCATTCAAAACAGCCTTGGCGGAGTTTTTACCTATACAAGCTTCAAAATCAATCCAAACATCATATTGTCAATATCCTCCGAACCCCTGCAGGGCTCGGGAATGTCCGACGCCCTTACACGTTTCAGGGTAACGGCCTACGGTTCGGTTGACATGCTTGAAAACAGCAGTAAAGAGTATGGCACCAGAAAGTATACTTATCTGTCCTATGTCAGTTCAAACGATGGATTGAAGCAATATTACCAGGACTATTATACGCAGATTGGGGCAAGACTTTTCAAGCTGCAGCTGCAAAGTGCCATAGCCGAACCCGGAAGTATTGTCAACGCGCAAATGGATAAAATTCTTGCAAGCTTTTATTCAAAGGGCACAAAGATATCCGAATCTGCTGATCAACCTGCAAAATCCGGTGATTCATCAACGACAGAGTATTTTAACAGTGAAGAAGGCTACAGCTTCACCTATCCAAAAACTTGGCGGCTTGAGGATATTTCATCAGATATTGCCTTTGACCGGCTTCGTCTTTCAATTCCCGGCCTTTCCGGAGCTCTTGATGTATCCGTGCAGGAAAGCGAGTTGAAACAGATCGTTACCTTCAACGATATTGTCAAAAGTGTAAACGGCAAAACTGTTACCAGTTGGCCGGAACTTACCGATAACTACAATCCCCCTTTCAAAGGAAAAACCTCCAGGCTGCTGTCTTCCGATTTCACTATAGATGGTCCGGTATCTGTAATATACCGTCTGAGTGTATTCATGGATGATAACAGCAGAAACAGGCTATGCTACTCTGTCGATATTATTAATGGCGGAAAGCTGTATTCCATGTTCATCACTGCAGCCGAATATAAAACTTCAAACGGGCTTTTCAATGATGTCAGGGTTAACGACCTGATCAATATGGTAGCTTCCTCCTTCCATCTGGAAACGACTCCGGAAGCTGAAGCAAGGAGAATAGCAGGCGAGACGCGCAACAGGAAGCTTGTTTTCGTCGAGAAACAGCTGAAACAGATGATAGATCCGAAGCTGATCATAACATCAGTAGATAAGCTGCAGCCTGACGGAACCTTTTTCGCTACAGTCAGAAATACTGCTATGAGCGGCTTTTATAAAATCAGACTGGATTATCAAAACAGACAGGTCGCAATAGTGAACTCCATATTAAAGCGAGACATACTGAATGATGAGCTTGAAAAGCTTAAAGGGTTTTACAGTCGAAAGATCATAGTTGATATAGTAAAGGACGAAAGAAATATGACTTTAATATTAACCACCCGTGAAAACGTTGAATCGGAAAACGTGGTGCGGACATTTAAAGTCGATGCATCCACTTCCGACGGTCAAGTGGTATGGCAGACCATACGGCTTGCGCATCAGGAAGATTACATGTGGGAATGCGAAAATTACATCAAATCGCTTTCTTCAGCCGATGCGAAGATTTATTTCCAGGCCGGCACCGTATTCACGGATATTGATCCTTACAGAAAATCCGGAATCGAATACCGGCTGATGACATATGTCCATACCAGTAAAGTTTCCGGTTTTCTGGTATTGGGGATGGACCCGAGGAGCAGTCTTTTTACTACGAAAGGCGACCTGATCCCCCTGGATAAAATTGTGAAGGAAATCCGAGCGACATATGGAATAAAGTACCTAAGCAGCCAGCCGGATGCAATCAGCTTCGATCCTGAAACATTTATACTGGCATTAAAGACCGCAAATCGTCTGGGTAATGATACCCTTATTGAAAAATATAAGGTATCGTATAATCTTGATAAAGGAATTCTTGAGTATATAAGTCTAAACTAGAAAAGAGCCCGTAAAGGGCTCTTTCTTGTATATGACGGAGTGAAAACAGATATCCTGCGATCCTGCGTCTCTCATCAATTTATACTCCGCTTGCCAGGAAAGCAATGATGAATTTATCAATATCGCCATCCATTACAGCATTGACATCTCCCATTTCATAATTTGTACGGTGATCCTTTACCAGTGTATACGGGCAGAATACATAGGATCTGATCTGACTTCCCCATCCGATATCCAGTTGAATCCCCTTCAGATCCTCAATCTTGTCCTTGTGCTCCCGTTCCTTGAGATCCATCAGTTTTGACCTGAGCATCGTCATTGCAGTATCCCGGTTTTGAAATTGCGATCTCTGCGTCTGGCATGATACCACAACACCGGTAGGAATGTGAGTAATTCGAATCGCCGATTCCGTTTTGTTGATATGCTGGCCACCGGCTCCACTCGCTCTGTAGGTGTCCACCCTCAAATCCTCCGGATTGATGTCGATTTTAATTTCGTCATTCAATTCAGGCATAACTTCTGCTGAAGCAAAGGATGTATGCCTTCTTCCCGAAGCGTCAAAAGGTGAGATTCTAACCAGCCTGTGTACGCCGCTTTCCGACCTCAGAAAGCCATATGCGTTTTCGCCGATGATATTGATTGTAACACTTTTAATACCCGCTTCATCACCATCAAGGAAATCCAAAGTATTCACTGCATAGTCATGCTTTTCAGCCCAACGCGTATACATCCTCAACAGCATCTGCACCCAGTCCTGGGCTTCCGTGCCACCTGCGCCTGCATGCAGGGTAAGTATCGCATTGTTTTTATCATATGGCTTGGTTAAAAGTGTCTCAAGTTTGAGCTTTTCCAGTATCTCACTGAGTTTTTGCAGGCCATCGCCGATCTCCGGTATCACTCCGGCATCCTGCTCTTCCATGCCAAGTTCGTTCAGTGTCTTCAGGTCCTCACAGTCCGAAACCAACCGTTCATACCTTTCGACTTTGGTTTTCAGTCCTTTTGTCCTTTGCAGAACCTTTTGGGAATTCTCAAGATCATCCCAGAAACCGTCTTCTGCCGATTTTTGTTCCAGTTCTTCTATCTCGCCTTTCAATCTGGCGATGTCAAAGTGAAGCCCCCATTTCAATGATAGAATTATTCAGACTGTAGATTTCCTGTTTAAATTGTTCCAGTTCCAGCATCATTATCAACTCCAGTAATATATTTGCAGCTTGTCACCTTTCGGCGCCAAGTATCAGCCTTATACACATTCAACCTTTTCATTTTTCATTTTTCATTTTTCATTTTTTAACCTTTTCCCATTATTTCATAAGTGTTTATGATGGCCTCTGCGATCGATCTCATAGACATTCTATTATCCATACTCTTCTTTCTTATGCGTTCATACGCTTCATTTTCACTGAGTTCATCACGTTCCATCAGAATCCATTTTGCCCGTTCGACCTGCTTCCTGCTCTCATAGTTCTCGGTCATTTCCTTCAATTTCCTGTCAAGACCGAATACTCTCTTGTAATTAATATTCGCCAGCTCCACAGTATGCAAAAAAACATCCTTGTTTAATGGTCTTGGGCAGAAGCTGATCGCATTGGCTTTCTCCATCAGTGAAAAAATGTCTGTATTGCTGTAATCACCCAGAAGCACAGTTGCACATAACATTTCATCATCAATCGTCTCTATCATGCTTCTAGTATCACCATGCTGCATGTTCATATCAACAATTACAAAATCAGGATGAAAACTTCTTATAAGCCGCATTAATGATACTGCATCACTGCAGTTTCCTAAAAAGGTGAATCCACTTGGGTTTAACATATTTCTTACAGCTATCTGCAATGGATTTTCCGTTGCTGCAACGATGTATTTTTCACCAGCCATATGTAGACCGCCTTTCCATTTAATAATATACCAAATAACACGCTTAATTAAAAGAGAATTTATTTGACGCCATTTCGGGCGGCTAAAAGCAGTACATAATATGCAAGTCCTTTCCTGTTATCCTGCAAAACTGAACTCCTATTATCTATATTTATGCGAAATATAACCAATTACCCTGCATATATGTAAGCAAATGAAGAAATATGAATTATTCGTATTTCTATATTGCATATTTTTAAGGCCCATGCTATAATTACTTTAAATTACAGTGATGATTATAAGTGAGGACGCTTATTCAGAGATGAATCTCTTTGAGTACAGCGCCTTTTTTTGTTTTCTAAAATCTCGTCGTCGCGATTTTAGAATGGATTTACGTCCTGATTATCAGAGCCGATAATATTACCCCTCTTAGTTTCACTGTAAAATCAAATTTTTATAAGGAGTCGTCTTATGAAAAAGAAGTTATTGGCTGTACTCGTAGTTGCATTATCGGTATTATTTCTTCCGGCGTTTGCTTTTGCGGCAAGTGAATCAAAAATCGACACAGGGGACACTGCATTCATGTTTGTATCCACAGTGCTTGTATTTATTATGACACCGGGTCTGGCACTTTTCTATGGCGGTATGGTAAGAAAAAAGAATGTCCTCAATACAATGATGAATTCCTTTATCATCATGGCACTTATCTCGTTGCAATGGGTGATCATCGGCTACACAATTGCTTTCGGTCCTGACAAGTTCAACCTTTTTGGCGGACTTGACTGGATTGGTTTGAAGGGGATCGGCGAAGCAGCAAATGCCGATTATGCCGGAACCATCCCGCAGAGCTTGTTCGTATTGTTCCAGATGATGTTCGCAATCATCACACCGGCGCTTATTACAGGCTCATTCGCAGAAAGAATGCGTTTTCCTGCTTTCATCATATTCATACTGCTCTGGGCTACACTCGTATATGATCCACTGGCCCACTGGGTCTGGGGCGTCGGCGGATGGCTCAGAAATCTGGGAGCACTGGACTTTGCGGGAGGAACCGTTGTCCATATCAGTTCAGGTGTTGCCGGTTTGGTAGCCGCATTGGTGCTTGGGAAAAGAAAAGGTTATAAAACGCAAACAATGGTACCGCATAATATTCCTTTTGTCGTATTGGGCGCAGCCCTGCTCTGGTTCGGCTGGTTCGGCTTTAACGGCGGCAGTGCGGTAGCGGCAAATGGTCTTGCAATGAATGCTTTCCTTGTTACAAATACCTCAGCTGCTGCGGCAACCTTATCCTGGGTATTGATCGAATGGCTTCTGCATGGCAAGCCTACCGTACTCGGAGCTGCTACCGGCGCAGTAATAGGATTGGTGGCAATCACCCCAGGCGCAGGTTTTGTCAGTGTAATACCCGCAATAATAATCGGATTGGCAGTCAGCCCGATTTGTTACTTTGCAATTAGCGTAGTTAAAGCAAAACTCGGTTACGACGATTCACTTGATGCCTTCGGATGCCACGGGATCGGCGGCATATGGGGAGCACTTGCAACAGGTTTGTTTGCAAGCAAGGCTGTAAACCCGGCGGGCAACAACGGACTTTTCTTCGGAAACCCTGCACAGCTTGGAATTCAAGCTTTAAGTGTAGTTGTCACTATTGCGCTTTCAGCAGGCATGACATTCTTAATACTAAAGGGTATCTCACTGTTTACACCTCTGCGTGCTTCCGAGTCTGAAGAGGAAGAAGGCCTTGACATTGCGCAGCATGGTGAAGATGCGTATCCTGACTTTGCATCACAGGAAAACCTTTCACTTTAAGTTGCAAAAATGGTATAATGCAGGAATAACCCAATAAAAATAAATGGAGGTGCTGCCACATGAAAAAGATAGAAGCAATCATTCGTCCAGGTAAGCTTGAAGATATCAAGGAGGCTCTGAACAAATACAATGTACAGGGGCTGACCATCAGTCAGGTTATGGGCTGCGGCCATCAGAAGGGCAGGAAGGAATACTATCGCGGTACTGAAGTCACGATGAACCTTCTTCCCAAGATCAAGCTTGAAATCGTTATAAAAGACGAATCACTTGAGGATGTACTCGCTATTATCACAAAAGAGGCAAAAACCGGCGAGGTTGGCGATGGAAAGATATTCATCTACAGTGTTGAGAATGCGATCAGGATCAGAACCGGTGAACAGGGTGAAACAGCCATCTGATTCCGCGTGAGAAGCACCGACATACAAACATTACATGGTACCATACCCGCACATAAAAAAGTCCGTATCTGCAGACAGGCAGGTACGGACTTTTTTACTGTTGTTGCGTTTCAACGAGGTGAGGGACATCTTTCGCCTCGTTATATTGTGCTGCTAAATAGGTTGCCGGCGAAATCAGTTTTTCCCTTTATGGTTTTCTACAAACTGCCTGATCCTTTTCATCGCTTCAACTATATTTTCATACGAATTTGCATAGGTGGTCCTTATAAAGCCTTCTCCACAGCTTCCAAAAGCTGACCCCGGCACAGCCAGAACCTTTTCTTCCTTCAAAAGTCCTTCACAGAATTCGTCTGATGTCATTCCCGTGGAACTGATACCCGGGAAAACATAGAAAGCACCCAGCGGCTCAAAGCAATCCAGTCCGGCCTTTCTAAATCCGTCGACCATGACACGTCTTCGCCTGTTGTACTCCCTGACCATTGAATCGACCTCATCGTCACAGTTGTTAAGCGCTTCGGATGCCGCATATTGTGCTGTAGTCGGAGAACACATGATGGCGTACTGGTGTATTTTATTCATGGCCTCGATCAGAACAGGATGCCCGCACGCATAACCGATCCTCCACCCTGTCATTGCAAAGGCTTTGGAAAATCCGTTGATCAAAATCGTTTTTTCCCTGATCTCGGGAAAACTGGCAAAGGAAACGTGCTTTCCGCTGTATGTGAGCTCCGCATATATTTCATCGGATATGATGATGACATCCCTGTCTTTAAGTACATCTACAATCTTTTTCTGCTCTTCCCCGGTCATGATAGCTCCTGTCGGATTATTCGGGAACGGCAGTATGACAACCTTTGTTCTTTTGGTCAGAGCCTTCTCCAGTTGTTCCGGCTTCAGCTTGAATTCATCCTCAGCCTTCAGTTCAATCGATACAGGTGTCGCTCCTGTAAAACTGGTACAGCCCTTGTAAGCCACAAAGCTGGGCTCGGGAATAATGACTTCATCTCCCGGACCGACCAGAGCCCTGAGCGCGATGTCAATACCTTCACTGGCGCCCACCGTTACTACGATCTCTTTCGCCGGATCATAACTGACGTTGTACTTGCGTATCAGATATTTCGCTATCTGTCTGCGCAATTCGATAAAACCCGGGTTTGAGGAATAATGCGTATGCCCTTTCTCAAGCGAGTATATGCCAGCCTCCCTTATGCTCCAGGGAGTTACAAAGTCGGGTTCTCCAATTCCGAGAGATATGGCATCCTTCATCTCATTGATCAGGTCAAAATATTTTCGTATACCGGATGGCGGCACGTTACTTACCGATGGACGTATCATGTCCGATAGGTTCATAATATCAGCGCCTCCCTGTCATCCAGCTCCTTATCAGCAAATACCACTCCCTCATCCTTATACTTTTTCAATACGAAATGAGTGGCTGTACTCAGCACCCCTTCAAGCGGGGCAAGCTTTTCAGCAACAAACAGTGCTACCTCCTTCATTTCTCTTCCTTCAATGATCACTGTCAGGTCAAAGCCACCTGACATCAGGTAACATGCTTTTACCTGGGGATACCTGTATATCCGCTCAGCCACTTTATCAAAGCCCTGGCCTCTTTGCGGAGTAACTTTCACTTCAATCAGCGCTATGACATTCTCTCTGTCTGATTTTTCCCAGTTGATAAGTGTATTGTAACCAACGATGACATTGTCCGTTTCAAGTCTCTTAATCGCTCCACGCACCTCTTCAACGCTCTTATTGAGCATAAGTGCTATTTCCTCTTCACTGGCTCTGCCATTTTTCTCCAGAATCTCAAGAATCTCATCCATAACAATCCTCTCCTTATCAATTATTTTTTATCAGTCTATAATCAGAGAATTCGTGGCCACCGATTCCCTGTAAAAAATAAAAAAACTCCCAAAATCCCTTATAAAAGGGACGAAGGAGTTATCCGCGGTACCACCCTGATTAACGCAATAGCGTTCACTTTGCGGGTACATTCATACCCACCCTCTGTAACGTGAGGACACGTCAACCTTTAATCACAGACAATCAAGATATATGTATCGCAATATCCCGGCGTCCGGTTTCTCAAGGTAATGCTCCAAGGCTGCCTTCTTCCTGTTCGTTTACCGGATCACACCAACCTCCGGCTCTCTGTAAAATCCACAGTTGTACTCTTCCCCATCATTGCATATTATTATAAAATTTTTATAAAATTATATTAAATTATAGCAGACAAACGATACTAAATCAAGTGCTTTTAAAATAACGCAAAAACTTATCTGCCACCTTATCAGCCAGCCTGTTCATCTTCCTCAGAAGCAAATGTCCCGAGCTGTGTTTCATATTTTTTAAGTGTATTCACAACTTCATTCTTAAGGCTCTTCATTTCCTGCCGGATATCGACAAGCCTTTCCTTTTCCTGCTCTATGACGCCTTCCAGTTTCCTTTTTTCTTCAATAGCCTCAATACGTGCATCCTCTAGCATCAATTCAGCTTTTTCCTGGGCTTTGATCAGCACATCCGCTATTTTTGATCTGTCGTCATTGATTTGATCCGCCTTTTTGGCGAGCTCCTCATATTTGACTCTGATATCCTTGCTCTGGTTTTTCAGGGAAACGATTTCGTCGTCTTTTTCCTTTAATTTATCATCGAATTCCCGTAGAATCTTTTCAATATATGAGTTGACATCAACTTTTTTGAAACCACCCATGAACGATGTTCTGAAACGCTTTTCACCAGGCATGAAAATCCCCCTTTTTACACAAAAAATGATTTAATTTATATATTCCATATATATTTTTAAATTCCTGCTTTTTCGAGAATATTTGCGAAAAAGGGTAAAAAAATCTCAGAGGCATCGAGCCCCCGAGATTCTGGTCGGGTATCAACCGATGCTTTTGTCCAGAAGTTTTACAAAATCGCTTTTGGGTCTCGCACCTACTACTTTATCGATTACCTGCCCACTCTTGAAAAGCATGACAGTTGGAATACTCATGATCCTGAATTTTGCCGAAAGATCACCTTCATTATCAACATTGACCTTACCGATCACTGCCTTACCGGCATATTCACCGGCAAGTTCTTCCATCACAGGCGCCACGGCCCTGCACGGTCCGCACCAGGATGCCCAGAAGTCGACCAGAACAGGTTTATCTGAAGCTGTAACGAGTTCCTCGAAATTATCCTTTGTCAATACTACTATTTTTTCACCAGCCATGTTATTACCTCCTGAAAAGTATTAAATCCCCATCTTTCATTATTCTTACCCCGTAGTATATTTATAAAACAAAAATGCTCATTGTTTTTACTTTTTCAAAATTTTCAGCAATAATTTGTTTCCGTCAATGGAGACTGCATAACCATCCAATACAGTCAGAAGGTCTCCCTGGTATTCTGTCACACCTGTACCTTCCAGCGCATGGATCTTCTTTGCCTCAACATCAGTATAATAGATCATTCCTTCGGCAGTGACAAAAATATTTTTTGCTTCAACAGGCTTATCAAGTGAGAGTGTTTCCCATTCTCCGGCTTTCTGCTCCGCTTTGCCGGAATAGATGGTTGTTATGCTGCCGTTTTTATCAGAAGCCGCAGCATAAATAAAATCGTTGTCATCCACTGCCAGCAGTGTTGTTGCCTCCTTGACAGGCAGCCGGATTTTCGCTCCCGACTTACCGTTCCTGATCCTGATACCTGCCTCCGGAGACTGATATATCAACTTGTCGGAATACATCGTTTCAAATATTTCCGTTAATGTGCTTGTACTCATGATGGATTTGATATTATCCATAATATCAAATTTGTATATTTTTGCAGTCGTCTTCCCGACTTTTATCATCGGATATACTATATTCGTGAGCGGCGAAAGTACAATCTGTATCACTTCGCTATTCTCAGGCAGGCTTTTAATGACAGGATAACTCCTGTCAAGCTCCGGTCCGATATCATATGTGGAAATCCTGACCTGCCCGCTTTTTCCTTCAGGTTCTTTTATCGAATAAATCAGCATTTCCCTGTCCGGCAGCCATCTGAAGGAGGTGAATTCGCCCCCGGCGGGGTCAAGCGTCTTGATGGTCTTTCTTGTATCTATATCTGAGATGACCAGATTTTCCCCGGTCCTGTAAGCTGCATAAAGCCCATCAAAGGATACTGCCACTTCACCGGCACCGTCCGGCAGCTTTAAGCTGCGGCTTTTCACAGCAGCTGTGTCAGTTTCATATATCGTAGCCTTGATTGCTCCCCTGTCTGGCAGATAGATGAAATTGATATAAGAAAGGACCGCTATCTGGAACATCACTGATATCAATATCCAGCAATAAATCATTTTCAGCTTCTTCAATTCAGGACACCACCTTCGGCAGCGACCATAAATGCAGTAGGGACAGTTCTTTCCCCAAGCTTATCGGATGGCTTGTTTATTACTTTCCCGTTATAGTACATCGTTGTAGAGGATCCCCCATCAAGATTGGCTGCATTCACAGCACCATACTGCAGCAGAATATCCTGCACATCATGCAGCGTTGCTCCAAACGAGTCCAGTGTCCTGCCATCTATAACAAGCAGCAGTACTTCTCCGTTCTCTTTCTGGCCTATTGCAGTTCTCGGCGCTATACCCCATCCTCCGTCGCCGCTGGAGATCGTCGGTTTTCCATTAACGATCAGAGGAGGTCCAAAACTGACGCCTTCCTTGATTCCAAGTTTTTTTAGCTGCGCCATCGACTGTTTTCCCACAATCAGCATGCCGTCCTTCGTAAATGCCACTGTCTGCTGCTTTGCATTTTCATTTTTAATCTGGTTGTAAACAACTTTTCCATTCTGGATAATAAAGCCTACCGGCGCACCTCCAGTGCCTGTCCAACCTCTGTCGAGGAAACCGCCCGCATTAATGCCGGCCACTGCCGAGTTGTTTTTGCATATCTGGCTGGTTGTCTCACCTGAATCCGGCAGCTGCGAAGAGTAACCGGCAATGATACGTGTCGGATCATGGACAACCATGAGCTTGCCGTCGAAATCCCCGCCATCGATATTGAAGACTTCGATTTTATTGTCATGTGTATTTCCGATTTTAATCGTCTGCAGTTGCTCGCCGCGTTCAGTCGGGTCTACAGCATAGCTGCTGCCCAGAATCCTCGATATGGCTTCATCTGAAAGGAAAAATTTAGCGATATACTGATGCCTCAGGGTATTCCAGGACATGCCCACGATAGATCTAGTAACGTCATTAAAGGGCCCGTAGAATATCAGCATGGGCACTGTTGCGCATGTAAAGAAGAATTCAAATATCAGAAAAATTAAAAGACGCCTTCCCCCAGACTTAGGCGCCTGTTTTTTAGCAGTTTGCATTCTGACCCTCACGTTTCCATATATCTTGATATCTTGAAAAGTGTATGTAGTTGACCTCTTAAAAGCACACTTCTGTTTATTCTATCGTATTTTTACTCATTTTGAAACATCTTGTCTGAAAAATTAATATTTTATTAATATTGCCTTATGCTATTCCATAATTGTCGAGACTGGCATGCAGATGCTCGAATACCATCCCCGCGACAAACCATGCGGGCGCATATGAAAGTGTAATAATTCCGTTTATGGCAAATCTGTCAGTATAGTACCATGGGTGAACACCCAGTACTAAGTACAGTATTAAACCACTTGAATATTCGATTCCCCATATCAGTGCAACCCAGACAAGTCCTCTGAAAAACCAGTTCCATCTGCTGATTGCATGATGCAGCGGTTCCAGAAAAACGGCACAGCCATAAATCAGAAACATCCACAGGTTGGAATGACCCAGGAGTCTTAAATCTCCTCCAATCAATGATCCCAGACCTGTCCATATAATTTCTATTCCCCAACCAACAATTCCGTAGAAAAAAAATCTTTTAACCATACCATTATTTTAAACAAACTTTACAAATATTATCGAAAGTATATTTTTTTATTTTGAGTATAAATTGTAAAAAATAAATACATGTTCATTCCATTTTGCATTGTCTTTGGGAAAATTTTAATTTAAATTTAACATTTACTGTCTGTTTTTGTGGTATTATATAAAAAACCTTTTTTGTGATACAAATAAGGTAATATTAGTGAAAAAAGTTGTTGTCTTAAGTAATTTTTGCATTATATATAAATGACTGGCAATAGATAATAATATATAATATATTAAGTTGGTATTTATTACTGCGGGACTGTCAGCTTCACTTGCATGACATTTGGTATTGGCATTGTATTGAGATATTTGGAGGAAATGATAAATGAAACCACTAGGCAGGATTACCGTCTCGGCAATTATTCCTGAAAGGCTATCAAGGCTTTCTGATTTGGCTCGTAACTTTTGGTGGACCTGGAATTGTGAAGCAGTTGATCTTTTCAAATCCATCGATTCAAGGTTATGGTACGATCTTGGAGCCAATCCAACAGCGTTTCTAAGGAAGATCGGTAATAAAAAGCTTCTGCAGCGCATGAGTAATGATACCTTTCTGGGAAGCTACGATAATGTGATCAAAAAATTCGATGAATACATGAATAGTACCGATACCTGGTATAGCAGCAATCATCCCGATCATATGGGACAAATAACCGCTTATTTTTCTGCCGAGTTCGGTTTAAGCGAATCATTGCCGATATACTCAGGCGGCCTGGGCGTATTGTCGGGAGACCATTGCAAATCTGCGAGCGACCTGGGCATACCCTTCACGGCGATCGGACTTTTTTACAGGCAGGGGTATTTCAATCAGTTGATAACCCGCGAGGGTATTCAGGAAACAGCTTATAGCACACTAAACCTGTCGGACCTCGCAATAAGTCCCGTACTTGATGCAAATGGAGAGAACCTGCTCATCGAAGTTGATATGCCGGGCAGGACGGTATACACGTCAATATGGCTTGTAAAGGTCGGCAGAGTACACTTGTACCTGCTGGATTCGGATGTTCCCGGGAATAGCGAGCAGGACAGAGGGATCACTGCCCGATTATACGGAGGCGACGGTGATACAAGGATACAACAGGAGATTCTGCTTGGAATGGGCGGCGTAAAAGCGCTGAGGGCTCTTGGCATCAATGCCTCAGTTTATCATATGAACGAAGGTCATTCCGCCTTTTTAGGCTTCGAACTGATCCGTAACCTGATGCAGGAACATCACCTCAATTTCAGGGAAGCCTGCGAAGCGGTGGCGTCCTCCTCTGTGTTCACTACTCATACCCCTGTGCCGGCAGGAATCGATGTATTCTCCCACGACACAATGGACAGGTATTTTACCGGGTACAGAGAAGGCCTGGGAATCAGCCGCGAAGAATTCTTCGCTCTTGGTGCGGATATGTGGAATCCCAACGGTTTCAATATGGCCTCCCTCGCAATGAACCTGGCAGCAAGAAGAAATGGGGTCAGCAAGCTTCACGGTGCAGTGACACGCCGCATGTTCAACAGCCTTTGGCCCGGTGTACCGGAAGATGAAGTACCTGTGACCCATGTCACAAACGGTATACATACGCTAACCTGGTTGTCCACCCCGCTCAAGAAACTATACGACAAATATCTGGCAAAGGGCTGGGATCAAACGCTCTATGATCATAAAACATGGGAAGTGATAGACAATATACCGGACGAAGAATTGTGGCAGGCACATATGGACCTGAAATCAAACATGGTGCAATACATCAACAGCCGTATCAAGCAGGGCGATTCGGATACAGGTATAACCTCTTCTGAATTTTCAGGATCGGTTCAGCCTGATATTCTGACGATCGGTTTTTCCAGGCGCTTCGCCACATATAAAAGAGCATCTCTTATTTTCAGAGATATACAACGTATCAGAAAGATTCTGAATATGAAAGATATGCCCGTTCAGTTAATATTTGCAGGAAAAGCCCACCCCGCAGACAGGCCGGCGCAGGATATTATCAAAAGCATCAACGATGTAGCGCGCCAGGAAGGCTTCGAGGGCAAGGTCATATTGCTTGAGAACTATAATATGGCTGTTGCGCGCAGACTCGTACAAAGTGTTGACGTTTGGCTCAACAATCCGCGTGTTCCAATGGAGGCAAGCGGAACAAGCGGTCAGAAGGCATGTATAAACGGTGTTTTAAACCTGAGTGTTCTGGATGGTTGGTGGAAAGAGGGGTACAATGGCAAAAACGGCTGGGCAATCGGTTACGATGCTGTTTATGAGAATGAATTCCACCAGGATAACGCCGACAGTGAGTCACTCTATGAAATACTTGAGAGAAGTCTGGTCCCTCTTTATTATGAAAGAAATGAAAAGAAAGTCCCGGTAAAATGGGTGAAAATGATGAAGGAATCGGTGAAATCCCTGGCTGCTGAATACAGTACACACAGAATGGTAAAGGAGTATACCAACAGGCTTTATATCCCGTCGATCGAAAGAATCGCCAACATTACTGCCGACGGTTACCAACCGGTAAAAAAGCTGGCTGAGTGGAAACAAACTGTAAAAGAAAGCTGGCAGGCTGTATCCATCACCGGCGGCAAGCCAACCTCGAATTCAGAAAACATCCCTGCCGTTTCAGGCGAGAAAATAAGTCTTGAAGCAATAGTTAC
>WSSedL1CaDRAFT_10001108_pt1 | contig 16732 bp, 17 predicted proteins | sample WetSurSL1Cattail_FD_9464 | JGI IMG/M metagenome (IMG submission 9464)
CCCAAGGATATCCCCGAATCAGTAAGTACAGGCTCCGGGGCTGCTGCTAAAGTGGCAGGGTTATTCTCACAGGATCAACTGACACGCGAACCGCTTATTGCTGTTGTTAATCGTAGCGCACCACCGGTTTTTTCAACCTGTGTTGGGTGTTTTATGTGTGCAACTGCATGTCCGTATCAGGCAATTGAAAAGGAAGAAATAAAAGACCGCAAGGGTCAGGTTATTAAAACTGTAGCCAAAGTAAATCCTGGTCTGTGCCAGGGTTGTGGAACTTGTGTTGCATTCTGTCGCTCCAAATCAATTGACATACAAGGATATACAAATGAGCAGATGTATTCCGAAGTGATGGCATTATTAAATAGTTATTAGAGACTGTAGACTTTAGGCTAACAGTCTAATGTCTGGGAAGCTGAGTTAATATTATGTTTAAAACAGATTAAATGTCAGAATTTGAACCTAAAATAGTTGCTTTTGTGTGTAATTGGTGTACATATGCTGGGGCCGATCTTACAGGCACCAGTCGTATTAAATACGCTACAAATGTACGGATCGTCCGCTTTCCGTGCACTGGTCGTATCGATTACATGCTGCTGTTAAAAGCCTTTGGTGAAGGTGCCGATGGTATTATTGTTTCAGGGTGTCACCCGAATGATTGCCACTATACATCAGGTAACTTTCACGCTCGCCGTCGCTGGATGGTGTTTCGTGGTCTTATGGATTTTCTTGGTGTGGATATCCGTCGTATCCAATTCTCCTGGGTTTCGGCTGCTGAAGGCGCCAGGTGGGCGGATATTGTGAATAAGACTGTAACGACGGTTCGTGAGTTAGGGCCTTACAATGATTATAAGAAAGTAGCAAATTATTTGCAAAATGAGGTAACCCATGGATGAACTAAGAAATCGCGCTAAAGAACTTCTCGAATCCAACACTGTTCAGCTGATAATTGGTTTTGAACAGGGTAACGGAAATAAGACCCGGGCAGTATTCATTGAGAAACCTGAAAATACTTCAAAATTAATTTTTGACAGTAGGTGTGTGCAAAACCTTGCTGTGTACCTTACAAAAAATGAGGTGAAAAGGAAGGGCAAACCTGCAATTGTTGCCCCTGTACCTGTGCTAAGAAGTATTATTCAGCTTGCTGCCGAAAACCAACTTACTTATGCAAGCCTTGTTATTTTGGGTATTACGCCTGAAAGTAAACTGGTAGAATTTTCCACACTGGAAGATATTGAAACATACCTGGACAATTTTACACTTGAACTGGAAGCAAAAGAAAAAGAAATTCTTGAGAAGATAGATAAGATGTCTCCTGAGGAACGTTGGAAATTCTGGATTAATGAATTGTCTCCGTGCTTTAAATGCTATGCTTGCCGGGCAGCATGTCCGTTATGCTATTGTACACGATGTACCGTAGATGATAATCAACCTCAATGGATACCTGTGCCATCGCACGAGTTGGGTAACCTGGAATGGCATATTATGCGTGCCATGCATTTGGCTGGCAGATGCACCGATTGTGGTGCCTGTGCCGATGCTTGTCCCATAGCCATACCCCTTAACCTGCTAACAAAGAAAATGAGAGAAGATATGAAGGGTCAGTTTGGTGAAGTCAAGGCTTCCCTAAAAGGAGGAAACATGATGTCGACTTTCAAACCTGATGATAAAGAAAATTTTATACTTTGATTTATGAGCATTGATAAGCATTTGGTAAGAAAAGCCTCATTGGAAAAGCTCTTTGCCGTATTGAAACTGCAGGGAAAAACGATGTATGCGCCATTGCTCAGAAACGGGAAAATAAGCTACGAAATAACCGGTAATTTTGCTGATGTTACCATTGAATTTATTCAGACAACACAATCTGCAAAAGTGGCTGCATTTCCCCGCACTGAAAAGCTTTTTAATTATACCAAAGATAAAGAAGGAGTATCGGTTAAGGATTTTGATCCTAATAGTATTCCGGAAACTGTTGTATGGGGAGTACATCCTTGTGATGCAGGGGGTATATCGCCTTTAAGTGCCATATTTAACTGGGATTATAAGGATAACCTATACAATACCCGTTTGGAAAGGATTACTGTCATTGGCTTTAGTTGTAACAAAGCTGATGAATATTGTTTCTGTACTTCTGTAGGAGGTAATCCGGGTGGCGTGGCAGGGAATGATATTTTATTCACCAAATTAGGTGATAGCAGTGATTATCTGGCTGAAATCGTTACAGATAAAGGAAAAGCCCTTGTTAATGCAGCTCCGGAATTGTTCGAAGCTGCTCAGGATGTTGAAAAAGAAAAGTATTTAGCGGATGTACCTAATAGGTTTAATCGCGAAGACATTAAGGGAAAAATGGAAGCTTTTTTTGAAAGCGAAGTTTGGGCCGAACAGTCTATGCGGTGCCTTGGGTGTGGAGCTTGCGCATACGTTTGCCCAACATGTGCATGTTTTGATATCCAGGACGAAATTCATGGCAAAAACGGAATGAGGGTGAGGTGTTGGGACTCGTGCGGTTTCTCAATGTTTACCATGCATACTTCAGGTCATAATCCACGTGATATACAATCACAAAGGTGGCGTCAGCGCTTAATGCATAAATTCTCGTATATGCCCGACAGGCTTTCCGTGTATGGTTGCACTGGTTGTGGCCGTTGTTCCCGCGCATGTCCGGTCGACATGAATATTCTTGAACATCTAATTTCAATGCAGGAGATTAAAAAATGAGCGAAAAAAATATATACCTGCCCTATTTAATGAAAGTCGAAAAGATTACAATTGAGGCGCCGGGTGTAAAAACTTTTAAGTTAAAATTCGTAAACGACGAAGATAGCAACAGCTTTAACTTTGCAGCCGGGCAGTTTGGTGAATATTCCATCTTTGGCGTAGGAGAGTCCACCTTTTGTATCGCATCTTCACCTACTCGTAAGGGTTTTATAGAATGCACTTTCAGGCAGGTTGGTAAGGTAACCTCTGCATTGTCTAATTGTGAAGAAGGCAGTATTATTGGATTTCGCGGTCCTTATGGAAATAAGTTTCCCATTGACCAATGGAAAGGGAAAAGTCTTTTGTTTGTGGCAGGCGGTATAGCATTGCCTCCCATGCGTTGCGTTATTTGGAACAGCCTCGACTTACGGGAAAACTTTAAAGATATTACAATCGTTTATGGTGCCCGCACAGTAAACGATTTAGTATATAAGCACGAATTGGAAGAGTGGAATGATCGCAAGGATGTCCGCCTCATCACCACGGTTGACCCCGGCGGCGAAACACCAGATTGGAAAGGCGAGATTGGATTTGTTCCCACAGTCTTGGAGAAAGTTGCTCCATCCAGTCAGGATACCATAGCCATTGTTTGCGGTCCTCCGGTGATGATCAAGTTTACTTTTCCTGTACTTTACAAATTAGGCTTCACGGATGAAAACATTTATACAACCCTCGAAAATCGTATGAAATGTGGTTTCGGAAAATGCGGACGCTGCAATGTAGGAGAATACTACGTTTGTAAGGATGGACCTGTATTTTCTGGTAAACAGTTAAAGGAATTACCAGACGAGTACTAAAATTATTTGGCTGCCCAGTTATTGGCTAGTAGGCATAACGATTTTCGCAAGTAAGGCAAAGAATTGCGGTGATTTGGTTTTTGTAAAGCCTGAAGGGCTGATATGTTTATAGAAAATATTTTAAGTGATTTGTTGGAACCCAGAATGGGTGGTATTGGTAAATGTCACCCATTCTGGGTTTAAAAGGGTATCGTTGGTACATTTCACGCTATAAATATTTCATCCCTTCGGGTTTGTTCGAAATTCTGATCATTAAAAAGGCACTACAATTTTGAGGTAAAAACCTTTTAAACTCTGGATATTGAAGGTCTGATAATAAGTAAGTTAATTTTCTTGTTGAAAACTATTCAATATCTTCAACCTTACAACTGGGGTTTGGAGTTCCCGAATGTGCTTGATTTATTTCACGATGTTTATCGTATGATCAAATACCGAAAAATCACCAATAGCTCCATGTCCGGGAATTACAATTTTTGCATCTGTAAATCTGGCTTTTGCTTTTTGAACGGTAACAGGCCATGCCAATAGGTCGGCATCCTTGATATTTCCCTTATCTTTCGCATTTAACGATTTCATTAAACAACCACCAAATAATATTTTCTCCCCCGATAACCAGGTTACAATATTATCAATTGAATGCCCCGCACCCAGGTAGAACAAGTCTAACCGGGTTGTTTGCAATAAAATTGTCAATGAATCCGTAAATATACGATCAATATTTGTGTTTCCGGATTTTAACAAATCTCTTGTTTTATCTAATCCATAAGATATTATTCCTCGTTTGCTTGTTTCTTTTAACCCTCCTGAGCTGTCATCATGGAAATGGGATACAATCACTTTGGTAACTTTTCTTTTGAATTTTTTCTCTATGCAATTAAGCATAATCACAGTTAGAGAATCTCTGGCAGGCGTGTTGACCAATACAACATCTTCTTTATCTACAATAAGCAAATGATTACAATCCAAATAGCCATTACAGGCGTAAGAGGATTGTATCAGGTATGTTTTATCGCTAAGTCTGGTAATCTCAATGTTTTTATCAACCCTGTCAATTGAATCGCCAGCAGACAATCTCAATACTGATAAATTCAATAACAATAAAAAGCCAAGTCCTTTTTTCATTTATGTTATATTTGTTTATTGCGAAACTTAAGCATTGTCATTTATTTCAAGCTGAGAAAACTTTTCATCTTCACAGTCGAATAATATACCCCAAAATGATTTTCCACCTTTGCAAACGATGATAGGATTGTTTTTCCATTCCTTGTATTTCGTGAATAAATCCTGCGGGGTTTTAACAAGGAAAGCATTAATATAAATATACTTTTTATCTTTAATAACCACTCCAATAAACTGAAAGCCAAAGCTACTTAAGCTTTTAATTTTTTTACCTTGCTCAGACTTGACGGCAAGCGCCTTTTTGAAATTAAATTCTAAAGTGTCAACCTGACCCTGTGTCAGAATAAAAAACTCCTGCACCCTCTTGGGAGTCGAGCGTGAGCACTGATGAAGCATTTCTTTGCCTTTTGCCGGAAGAATTATTGAACTAAGCTCAGGAACAAATTTATACCCCTGCGAATAAGCATTTGTAATGAAAAAGACTGATAAAATAATTAATAATCCGTGGTGTACTGAGAGGTGTTTCATTGTGAAGAGGTTTATTTAATATCAATTTTTTTTTCAAGTTTCAAAGAGTTCAAATCTAGTCTGATATAATAAAAATCGGTCCACTCCCTATTCCCAAATTTTTTATTTCCATTGGTATCCGGTTGTATTTTAATTAAGGCGAAGCCCTGCTTGTCAAATATATCAATCGACATTGCATTCTCGTTTGGTTGTGTTACTGGCCTTAATTCATTACCGTTTTTGTCAGAAACATATAAAGTATAAGGGTCATTAGTATCCAATCGTCCGTTATTATTATAATCCGACACTTTTACGAAATAAAAGATCCATTTGTTACTGTATAGCTTATTATGAATACTGTAATTGGGGACCCATTCGTAGGGTAATGGTTTAATATAAGTATCTCCTTTAAAAAGCATTTTGATTGAATCGGTTTTGCAATTGTAAAAAAGTATGTTGGCATAATGGCCTTCCCATAATTCTTCTTGCTTCAAAGCAATATGAGGTTTATAATATATGGGAATCATTATCCATGAGCTATCAATAATCATTGGGTCTGCGTAATATTTTGACAATTCTTTATTCTGGCTATATCCATTGGCAAAACCGCAAATTAAGATCAATCCGGTTAAAATATTTTTCATTGTTTTTTATTTGTTTTGAGTTTTAAGACTTGCTTTATGGTTGTCCTTTGAAACAATCTCGATGATTTCACTTATTTTATTCAAATATAGCAAAATATTGAAAATTTGGAATTGCATATGTGTCTTGTCAATTTTGAAAAAGATGAAAATGCATTTAAGGAATGGCTGGCTGTAGATGACTAAAAGTATTTAATATATTTTGTTCCAAATCTTGTAAATCGTTCAATATTTTACCCAATCTGTAATTGGTAATTGTTTCAAGACTTTTTAGAACCACCATGTGTTGGTTTCCATGAGTATTATTATAGATCTTTTTAAATAATCCGGAGAAAAACTTTAAGTCATTAATATATTTGTCATTTTTAAATTTTGAACAGAAAAACTCATAGCAGACAGGAGGACGTCCAAATGGAGTAGAACAACCTTGATCCATTGTCAACCAGCCATCAGTTTTACTATATAACTTAGCCTGTTTGCCCAGAATAAACAGTAAAAAAGTACTGTCCATACTTTCCTGGCAGAATTTTTTTTTGCAACAAATGTCAGTACACTCGGAACACTCCTTAGATAAAATATTAGCTGCAACCATTTGCAGTATTTTCTCAAGGCGAATGTGAACGGATTTTATATTATTAAGTAAGGCTAGGTTTTTAATCATTTTTAAGCTTTTGTTTAGCTTCTTTTTTTGTGTTAATTCGGCCTTTAGCAGAATCATCAAGCCCCTTTTGCACTTTCTCAATAAAGATCAAATGATCTATTACTTGATCAATTGTCAAATTATCAGGCAACTTATCAAGTGAATTTATGATTTGTGTCTTAGTAATCATATCAAATTTATTTATACAAATATAATGGTTCAATATCAAATTTTATCACGAATCTTTCTTAACATGCAGCCAAAATGAGGAATGTCATAAGCTTGTTCGGCCGAAAACCCCGCCCGATCTTCTTGAATTTCTCCCCAAAATTTGTGTTTTTTCATAATGTCTTTATCTTCTATTTTCAAAACGATCCTTTAATCAATAAATATGCCTCCCCAATTATGATAAAAGAAGCCGCAATAACAAACAATATGATTGTATTGCGGTAAAGTTTATTAATTTTAATGCTAAGAAAAAAAAATTGTATGGTATATTCTCCCAGAAATTTTTCGGGCAAAAATAATTTATTTTTATCGTAAGGCTCATAAATAATAACGACTTTTTCTCCAATTTTGTATTCTAAAGCACTGGAACCTAAATCACTTTGTTTTATAACTTCCTGAAATGAATTATCATAAAACTTAAATACAGGTGTGTAAATGGTTCGTTTACCTAAGTCAGTATCATCAATCTCATTTTTGAAAATATTAGATACTGTTGCTTCTTTTTTTATACCACGTTTTATTAATTTTCTTTTTTTGAGGAAAAATATGAAATCAATAAAAAGCAAGAATATTCCAATCTGAGCCGCAATCATTTTTGTAAAGTTTAATAATTGTTTTTCGTTTCATCAAATGTAATTTCTTGGTTTCATAAATCCAAATGACGCACGAAGTGATAATGACCTCGATAGTAAGAAATTGTTTTCTATCACATAGGGGTATTTATTATTTCAGTTGTCTTAGATTAAAAGAATTTTTGCAAAGGTTTCGGTTAATCGATATCTTTAGCTCCAAACTCCGAAATGCTTGGCTTTAACTGATAAAGAATTGATTGCCGGTCTACACGAGGGCGAAGAAGTGGTTTTTGAAGATATTTTCAAAGGCTATTATGAACGCCTGTGCAATTATGCCAACACAATGATCAATGATATAGACGAAGCGGAGGAAATGGTTCAGAGCATGTTTCTGGGCCTTTGGGAGAAGCACAAGGATATAGAGATTCATACATCTGTGAAATCGTATCTCTACCGCGCAGTGCATAATAGTTGTCTTAATCGCATTAAACATTATAAGGTTCGGCAGGCACATTCAGAGGAGATTAAACATCATGCAGATTATACGGTTGACAATGCTTCGCAGGATTTGATAGGAGAGGAGCTTGAACAGCAAATTAACCTCGCAATTGGGTCAATGCCCCCACAATGTTCAAAAATTTTTCAACTAAGCCGTTTCGAAAATCTAACGTACGCTGAAATAGCCGAACATATGAACCTTTCGGTAAAAACGGTTGACAATCAAATGGGCAAAGCCTTGAAATTAATGAGAGAGAAACTTAAAGATTATTTGCCTTACATTCTTTGGCTATTTTTGTTTAAAAACTAAAACTAACATATTGACGGAGGAGAGTAATCATATTGACAACTTAATTGCACGGTACCTTACTGGTGAAGCATCCGATGATGAACGACTCAGGCTGGAACAATGGATGAATGCCTCAGAGGAAAATAAAAAATATTTCGGAGATATCCGTTTCCTTCATGATAAGACTGTGGCTTCCCATAAGATTGTGCGGGTTAATGTCGATAGTGCATGGAGCAATTTGAGGAATCAAATGCAGCAAAGGACTGTTTCCAAAAAAGTGATAAAAAAAGTTTCGTTTGAAATAAACGTTTGGTTTCGGGTTGCTGCTGTGATTGTGCTTGTATTGGGTGCCGCTTTTTGGTTGTATAAAACCGACAGGATTAAAAAAAGTCAGCCTATATCCATTGTTAGTCAAAACCATACTATAACTCATTATTTGGAGGACAGCTCGCAGGTTTTCTTGAACAGGAAAAGTAAAATAACTTATGTCAAAGGATTTGGCAAAAAACAAAGAGAAGTGAATCTTTCCGGTGAAGCATACTTTAAAGTGGTACATTCAAAGGATAAACCTTTTATTGTTGAAGCAGAGGGTGTGCTGGTAAAAGATTTGGGTACTTCGTTTAATATCAAAGCCTATTCAGGCGATAGTATTGTAGAAGTGTATGTGGAAAGCGGAGAAGTCGCTTTTTTTACGAAAGAAAATCCGGGAGTATTATTATTCAAAGGCGAAAAAGGAATATTCGAAAAGACAACTAAGACGTTTCGAAAATTCATTGTTAGAGAGCCCAATTCCATATCTTATAAAACCAAGGTTTTTGTCTTTCATGATGCCTTGTTGTCCGATGTAATAAAAAAGCTTAATGCCGTATATCAAGCCAATATAACTTTTAACAATGACATGCTGATGAATTGCAAAATAACGGTTACGTTTGATAACGAAAATATTGATGCTATTGTCGGTATTATTTCTGAAACAATGCATTTGCAATTAAGCAAAACGAGCGATGGTTATGTTTTGGAAGGGGATAGTTGCAGTCAATAATTAATTTTTCTCATGAGACTTTGGTGTTTATTTTTGATTATAATTTTTAGCTCTATTAAAATTCTTGCCCAGAATGTTTCTGTTCCGATATTGGAACGCGAAATTACGGTTAGCATAAGTAATGAGCCTTTAGAGGTGGCTTTGTCAAACATTTCCAGGGAAGGGAATTTTATTTTTTCGTACAATCCTGATGCTATTAATGCAAACCGAAGGGTCAGTATCAGTGTTAATCAAAAGTCAGTTCGACATACGTTGAATGTGTTGTTTAACGGCTCTGTTACCTATAAGGTTAAGGGTAAATACATTATCCTTCGAAGACATGAGTCCGGAAAAGTTCAGATGATCGAAGGATATGTGTATGATTCGAAGTCGGGGCACAAACTTACAGAGACTACTGTTTATGATAAGGATCTTTTAATTTCTGCTATTACAGATAAATATGGTTATTTCAAACTCGAATTACCTGTTGGTCAACCCAGAACAGCGCTGTATATCAGCAAAGAAGGGTATTCGGACACATTGCTTACTCCGCTTCCAGGCAAAGCCAACTATGTTAATGTTGAGTTATCCCTGAAAACGCTGGATGTTGGTAGATTGAAAAACTCTAAAGTTGCGGATACTGAGGTCCGGCCTGCATGGCTTCCCCAATGGCTTGTCCCAAGTAAGATTAAAATAAATACAAGAAACCTTACCGATACTGTTTTCAGAAATATACAGATATCGGTTTTGCCATTTATCAGCACAAACAAACTGCTTACCGGTAGTGTTATTAATAATGCATCTATAAACCTCACAGCAGGATATGTTCAAGGTGTCAGGGTTTTTGAATTGGGAGGATTTTTTAATATTGTAGGTAATAATGCCGGTGTATGCCAACTAGCAGGAGCTGGCAACATGGTTGGAGGTTCATTCCACGGAGTTCAGGCCGCAGGATTTATAAATATTGCAAAAACGATGAAAGGCGTTCAGGCATCAGGGGCGTTAAATATTGTACGAAAGGACGCCGGTGTATGTCAATTGGCAGGATTCGGGAACATAACCCGGGGTTCATTTCACGGTATTCAGGCATCAGGGGCGTTTAATATTACAAAAGATATAAAGGGTTGTCAAATTTCAGGATTCTTAAATCACTCTCAAAAGGTAAATGGAGTCCAACTTGCAGGAGCTGTTAATAATGCTGAGGAAGTTTTGGGATTGCAGATTTCAGGATTCATAAACAGGGCTAAAGTTGTAAAAGGTCTTCAATTGTCGGTTATTAATATTGCTGATTCATGTGATGGGTTGCCAATAGGTGTTTTCAGCTACGTAAAGAAGGGTTATCATAAGTTGGAATTTTCGGCAGATGAGGTTTTTTATACCAACCTTGCCTTTCGAACCGGAGTTAAACGTTTTCATAGCATATTGATGGCAGGAATTCGTCCTGACAATTTTGGAAGTCCGCTCTGGACTTATGGTTATGGTTTTGGAACAACCTTTGGTAATCCTGATAAAATACTTTTTGACATCGATTTAACCAATCAACAGGTTATAAAAGGCGGTGATTATGTTGGAAATAGTCTTTATAAATTTTATGTTGGATTGGATAAAAAATTAACTCCAAAAACATTCCTTGCTTTTGGTATTACTTATAATTTCTTTGTTTCTGATACCAAATCAAAAAATTTCAATAGCCATTATTCCGGAATTATTCCCTACTCTTTATCAGATCAAACTTTTTCCAATGGACAGAATCTGAAAACGTGGCCAGGTGCTAAATTGTCTTTAAGATTTCTGTAGGGCGATTGAGGTTTCATAATTAGATTCCAACGATCAAACTATTTTGCTTCGTATGATGAATTGTGCAACTGCCCTCCACTGCAAAGTAAAAGTAAAATGAGATTCCTCGCATAATGTTTACTTTGGATAACTAATATAAAACAAGCGAGGATGAATTTCAACTGTATGTTTTAGTCGCACTTGGAAGACTACTAATTCTTTCTTTTCCTGAAACGGATGAATTTCAACTGTATGTTTTAGTCGCAGAGCGACGATAGTATGGTAGAAAAGGATAAGCGACCTCCTTTTTAGTTCCGTAGGAACGACAGTATTGAAGTTGACTATATTGCGATTTGTTTGAAACCAATAACCAGTAACCTTTTTTACAAATTTCAAAAAAACATTTGCCTTCCAATAGGGGAACGCAAAAATCCAGTTGTCATAGGGTTAATAAATCAAAAAATTAAACCTTATGAAAATAAATATAAAAAGTGTTCAAGTGTTCATTGTCTTTATACTGTTCACTTCCAAAGGCTTTTCTCAGTCTAATAATGCCGATACCGTTCGCAGTTTCCAGGTGTCATTTTTACCATTTATTGGTTTTAATAGCATGCCTGTCAATAGCACCGTGAATGTTTCTCTCAATATTCTCGGAGGATATATAAAAGAAGTCAGAGTTGTTGAGATAGGCAGCCTTATAAACATAGAGGGTAAAAATGCAGGAAAATGCCAGCTGGCAGGAGTCGGAAACCTTGTTGGAGGTTCTTCAACCGGCCTGCAATGTGCCGGTGTGATTAATATTGCAGGTGCTCAAAATGGAATGCAGGCAAGCGGGGTTTTGAATGTTGTTGCTGGAGATGCTGGCAAATGTCAGCTTGCTGGTGTGGGGAACGTAGTTGGTGGTTCTTTTAAAGGATTTCAAGGTGCAGGGGTAATTAATATTTCAAAAACTTTAGAAGGGCTTCAGGTTGCAGGGGTTCTGAGTGAAGTGCTAAGTGATGCAAAGTCATGTCAATTAGCGGGAGTAGGAAACATTGTAGGTGGTTCATTCGAAGGATTGCAGGCATCAGGCGTATTTAATTATGCTAAAAATGTCACAGGAGCGCAGATATCGGGAGTCATCAATGTTACTCCTTTTTTCAAAGGCGCCCAGCTCTCTGTAATAAATATTTCGGACTCTTGCCAGGGCATACCTATCGGAGTTCTCAGTTTTGTGGCAAAAGGATACCATCAGTTTGAATTTTCAGCAGATGAAGTGTTCAATACAAACGTTGCTTTTCGTACAGGGGTAAAGCGTTTCTACAACATTGTTATGGCTGGTATACGGCCGGGCAATTTCGATCATCCACTCTGGACATTTGGTTATGGCGCAGGTACAATGTTTGGTAATCCGGATCGTTTGTCGTATAATATTGATCTTACTTCCCAACATGTTAGTAAAGGCGATTTCAGCAGTTTTGAAAGCCAGCTTTGTAAATTATATTTTGGTGTTAGCAAGGGCATAGGTTCCAAAACGTCCATATCCATTGGCCTTACCTATAATTTGTTTGTTACTGATACCCATGATAAAAATTATAAAGATGAGGTTTCCAAAATTGCTCCCTATACACTGACCAATGATACTTATGGTAATGGGATTAACCTCAAATCCTGGATAGGAGGGAAGGTGGGTATCAGGTTTTGGTAAAACTTTAATTGGCTATGCAGTCATTGCTTTGTCATTTACCTTTCGTTATTTTAATTATCCAATGACATCTGAGACAAATACAAAATTTTAATGACAGTATTGTTAAAAGACCATTAATGACAAGAAGCCAATGTTAAGTTTTAATAGGGAAATCCTTTTTTCTGATTAAATTTGAAATATAAATCAATATTTCAAACTACTTATTATGCTACAAGAAATTTTAACTCACAATTTTACGATTATTTTAATTGCTGTCCTCCTGCTCATTGTTCTGTTTAATTCCATCATCAATGTTGGTGGTAGAGAAATTGCAGTACTTGAGCGTCGCTGGTTTGGTAAGAGCATGCCTAAGGGCAGGGTTGTTGCTATGGCCCATGAAATTGGTATCCAGGCAAGAACACTAGGCCCCGGTTTGCACGTACTTATACCTTTTTTGTACAAACCTCGCAAAGTGTCTTTTACAGTTATCGGAGAACAAGAGGTCGGTTTAATAGAATCGATTGATGGTAATTCCATTCCAGCCGGTAAAATTTTTGCAAAAGTGGCTCCTAATCACAATTCATTTCAGGATGCTGAAGCTTTTCTGAAAAATGGTGGTGAAAAAGGTCCGCAAATTGAGATACTCGCTCCCGGTACTTATCGTATTAACCCCGGCTTGTTTAAAGTTCATAACGTACCTTCCGTGGTAATCGACTCAGGTCAGATCGGAATGGTTACCAGTATGGATGGAGAACCTATTACCACTGGTCGTTTGCTTGCCATAAAAATTGACGGGCATTCCAATTTCGAAAATGGTGAAAAATTTCTGGAAAATCATGGACAGAAAGGTCCGCAATCAGAGATATTATTGCCAGGTACCTATCGTGTCAATCGCGATTTATTTCATGTCCAAATAGCGGATGCAACCATTATTCCTCCGGGAAAAGTGGGATTGGTTACTGCCTTGGATGGTGAACCACTGCCAGAAACTGAATACGTTGCGAAATCCGTAACTGACCATAAAGACTTTCAGAATGTGCTTAGGTTTCTTTCGTCAGGAGGCCAGAGAGGCCCGCAATTCGACGTACTTAAACCAGGTACCTATTATATCAACCCTTTAATGTTCCGTGTTGAACTTGACGATGTAGCTATTATTCAACGTGGGCAATGTGCTGTAGTTGTATCGAACGTTGGTGAGGAACCGGAACATGTGAAAAAAATAATGCAGGATACAGCTAAACGTGAAGCAGGAATGCTTGAACGTGGTGAACAATTGACTGTTGAAGTAAGACCTGAAGCAGGTATAGAGAGATATGTAGTTCCTAAAGGTTACCGTGGTATCCAGCAAGATGTGGCAGGTCCTGGTATCTATTATCTTAATCGTCGTGCTTTTATAGCTTATATAATTGATACCACAAATATTACCATTGATTGGGACGAGAGTTCCGATACCAAATTTGATCCGTTGAAAGTTGTTTCACGGGATGGTTTTGAAATCAGTGTTTCAGTTAAGGTGATCATTCGTGTTCGTCCGGACCAGGCGCCATATATGGTATCTAAAATAGGTTCCATTGATAACCTTATCCAGCATGTGATTCATCCAATGATCGATTCAAGTTTCCGCAACCAGGCATCCTCTACTTCAGCTATGAACTTCCTTCAGGACAGACAGGAAGAGCAAAGGAAGGCCGAAGAAAGAGCCCGCATTGAGCTTGAAAAGTACCACGTGGAATGCGTTTCGGTTCTGATCTGTCAGATTATGCTGCCACAGGAGTTAATGGATACTCAAACCATGAAGATTATTGCCCAACAGCAATTGGGTATGTACCAGGAACAGCAGAAAGCAGAGCAAACCCGTATTGCAACAGAGAAGACCCGTTCGGAAGCCGAATTGCAGAAAAGTCTTGTGGAAGCTGAAATTGGTGTTAAAATTGCCGAGCAAACCAAACAGAAGACGATTCGTGCTGCCGAAGGTGAAGCCGAAAGTGTCCGTATTCGTGCCGAAGGTGAAGCTAAAGGTATAAAAGCAATAGGTGAAGCAGAGGGTACTAAAATCCTTGCCATGGGAGAAGCTACAGCAAAAGCATACGAAATGCAGAACAAAGCTATTGGTAAGCAGGGTGTAACCGCCATTGAAATATCCAAACAAATATCGGCTGGTAATATAAAAGTAACTCCGGATTTCTTGATTCAGGGCGAAAATAATATTGGAGGGCTTTTGTCAGGCTATCTTACCAAATTGATTACTGATACGAAGGAAGTTAATACAAAGGAAACTGATAAGCCTTCTGCATGAGATTCTTCCCGTTGGTCGGAATGACAGTGGTCATAGTGTGATAAAGGGAGAGGGAATGGTTGTATAGTGACGCTACGGCGTCACTATACAACCATTCCCTCTCCACTACTAAATTTAAATGATATTGTCATTCCGACCAACGGGAGGAATCTCTTATGCAGCTCGTTAGATTATTTTACCGGCTCACTTTGAACCTTATAATTTGTACCTTATACCAAGTACTTTCTGCTTATAACTTTTATTGTTCAAAATAATTCTTCATTCTTTCAAAAAAATTCCGGTCGGATTTGTCAGGATTGGGTTTAAAACTTGGCGATTCAATAAACTTCTCAACTACTTTTCGCTCTTCTTTACTTAAAATTTTCGGAATCCAAACGTTGATGTTTACCAGTATATCGCCAACCCCATATCCATTAACTTCAGGCAAGCCTTTGCCACGAAGTCTTAGTATTTTCCCAGGTTGGGTACCAGGTTCTATTTTAATTTTTACCTTTCCTTCCACTGTTGGAACTTCGATTGTTGAACCCAAGGCGGCGTCAGGGAAGCTGAGGTATAGATTGTAAATCAGATCGTTGCCATCGCGAATTAACTCTTCATGATCTTCTTCTTCAATGAGTACCAAAAGATCGCCATTAACACCACCACGACGTGGGGCATTACCTTTGCCATTTACTGACATTTGCATGCCGTTACCAACACCAGCAGGTATTTTAACACTAATAACTTCCTGGTCCTTCACTATACCCTCGCCGTAGCAATGCGTACATTTACTTTTAATAACCCGTCCTTCTCCTTCGCAACTGGGACAAGCAGAAGTTGTTTGCATTTGTCCAAGAAATGTACGGGTCACCCTTGTAACTTGTCCTGTTCCATGGCATGTAGAACAATCACTGTAGTCAGAGCCTTTATCTGCTCCCGTGCCATTACAATGTTGGCAGGGGACATATTTTTGCACTTTTAACTTTTTTTCTACTCCCTGTGCTATTTCCAGGAGATTAAGTTTAACCTTTACCCTCAGATTTGAACCTTTGTTAACTTGTCGTCCTCCTCTTTGCCGCGAATTTCCACCACCAAATCCAAAACCGCCAAAACCGCCAAAGATATCGCCAAAATGCTCAAAAATATCTTCAACGGTCATGCCTTGGCCAAATCCGCCACCTCCGGAATTTCCTAATCCTGCATGGCCATATTGGTCATATCTTGAACGTTTATCCTCATCGCTAAGCACTTCATAGGCTTCAGCAGCTTCTTTGAATTTTTCTTCAGCAGCTTTATCCCCGGGATTTTTATCCGGATGATATTTCATTGCATGCTGACGATAAGCTTTTTTTATCTCCTCTTTGGACGCGCTTTTCGAAACTTCAAGTATTTCGTAATAATCTTTTTTGGCCATTGTATTTTTGTTCTCTATTTTAAAATTAAATCATCATGGGTCAGTTAAAACGATGACCAAATGACTAATCGATCATTCTCCAACCACAACCTTGGCATAGCGAATGACCTTATCATTCAAATAATAGCCTTTCTGAATCACATCAACAACCTTTCCTTTCAGATCGTCCTGAGGTGCGGGAATTTTGGTTATGGCTTCATGAATATCCACATTAAAATCCTGCTTTATTGCCTCAATTTCTTTTACGCCACGTTGTGTGAGAAAGTCTTTAAATTTATTGTATATCAACTGAATACCTTGTTTTACAGCTTCTATATCCGATGATTTTTCTATGGCATCCAAACCCCTTTCAAAATCGTCAATTACAGGGAGTACACTAACCAGAACATCTTCACCAGCTGATTTCAACAGTTCCATGCGTTCTCTCAAGGAGCGTTTGCGGAAGTTGTCAAATTCAGCCATTAATCGTATATATTTATCCTGTAGCTCATTAATTTGTTTTTGATATTCTTCAATATTTGGGGTGCTTTGTGCTTCA
>WSSedL1CaDRAFT_10001109_pt1 | contig 16725 bp, 20 predicted proteins | sample WetSurSL1Cattail_FD_9464 | JGI IMG/M metagenome (IMG submission 9464)
GTTGGGTTTATTGTAATCGGAAGCTATCTTGGCCAGAAACTTATTAAAGGATACGCCCGCCGAAGCCGTAAGTCCGACAGTTTCCTGTATCTTCTGCTTTATCTCTTTGGCTATTTGTGTGGCCGACGCTATTTGTTTGTGGTTTTCGGTAACATCCAGAAATGCTTCATCCAGCGAGAGAGGTTCTACTAAATCGGTGTATTCATGAAAAATCTCCATAATTTGCCGTGATACCGATTTGTACACATCAAACCGTGGCATCACAAATATCAGATGTGGACATTTACGCAAAGCGGTTTTTGATGCCATGGCCGAACGCACTCCATAACGTCGTGCTTCGTAACTGGCAGCTGCTACCACTCCACGCGCACCCGAATAACCTACTGCCAAAGGTCTGCCTTTATAATCGACATTATCCCGTTGCTCAATAGAAGCAAAAAAAGCATCCATATCAATATGAATTATCTTGCGCATAGCCTTAGGCGATAGGATTTATTTTCTTTGTCTATCATGAGCTGTCACACGTGCAAAAGCAGAGGACATCTATTGATACGATTTCGAGGCAGGACAATGATTTATTTTATGTCAACCATCATCACTTTATTCTCATATTGATTTCCACCCATTTCAAAATAGGTAATTCCAATCTTTTTAAAATTGTTCTTCTTGTAAAACCTCAGAGCTCTTTCATTTTCGTGATATACAGTAAGCCATGCAGTCTTAAAGCTCTTATTCTTCAATTCCGCCAAAGCCTCACTGAGTAGCTGAACACCAATTCCAATTCCGGTATATCGTTCAAGAACATACAAAACGGCTATTTCAGGCTCACCTTGTGATGACGGAATAGGGCATTCGCATTTCAGATTTATTTCAACGCAACCAACAAGATGATTATCTATTTCCGCAACCAACAATATCTTATTCTTATCAAGGATAGTTTCACGCAGCTTATCCAACGTAAACTCCGATAAAACATAACTCGAAAACTCGGTTCGGATACCTTCAACCGCATAAGTAGCTATCCATACCTGCTGTTTTAAAACCGTCAGATTATCTGCATCGGAAACTTCTGCTGTCCGAATGACTACTTCTTTTTTCAGACAGGCTGTTTCACAATCATACCCGCTGTTTTTGCATATAACTTGATTCGTAATTGCTGATAACCTCGTTTGTTTGATCAAAATCAAAATAGAATTGGCTCAGATTCATACTTTCGTCAAAATGGCCGGCATTATCACCAAAGACTTTTTGTACCAGTTGCGGATCGGCACAGACAAGCTCGCAGAAGTAAATATCATCAGCTTTTCTACAATTTTTGTCGAAGTACAATTTTACCAAAACTCGATATAATTCATCTATCTGTTCAATCATGGGAGCATGCGCATCCTTTTCACAAACCTTCTTAAGTTTCGACTTATAAAAATCCAGTTTTTTGCCCCAGCGATTAGGGTCTTTGCTTTCGAAAAAGATATACGCCTTATTGATAGTATCATCCATTGCAATAGACAGAATCCGGATTACACTCTGTATCCGATAACATCTTAATAATTCTGTAGTAAAAATATCAGAACTATAATTTTTATTTAGTCCACTGACATATTCGACGTTGTCCAAATCAATTTCTTCGAACAAAAAGATCAATTCTCTTATACTGTCCATGCTACGGCTCAAACCTGCACTAACAGCATCAAGCTGCAAATAAAGTTCAAATAGATCAATCTCATTTTCAGTAAGTATTCCAGCCCCCCAGCTATGTACCTGAAATTGGATAGCAGATTGAAATCGTTTTCGTGATAGAGTCATTTTTTTTTAATATTAGAGTTAGATAATTATTATAAACTTACGTAACCAGTTAACTTGCAGAAGGAATCTTGCCCAACTCGGGATTATCTTCAAAGTCGGCCATAGCTTTTCTCCATTCGTCCGAAATAGGATGAGAACTTTTAGTTTTTGCATCAAAACAAACCATTACCGTTTGACAGATGCACTTTACTTCTTTGGTATCAACATCAATCAGTTGTTGTAAAAGCTTGAAACTTTTGTTTCCGATTCCTACTACGGCAGTTTCCACAGCTACATTTTCACCGGGATATACCGACAGCAAAAAGCTTACCTCTATGTTTGCTATTACCACACCCACTTCCTTATTTGTGCTTGCGTCTGGCATAACTTCATCAAAATAAGACGTTTTTCCCAAATCGTAAAACGAAAAGTAAACTGAGTTATTCACATGCCCTAATGCATCAAAGTCATTAAACCGCAGCTGAATAGGTGTTGTATGATTGAACTTAACTTTATCCATATTATAATCTATTTATTTTGTACAAAAATACACATTTTAAATACACTGGCAAAAATCAGTGATTCCGTATAACGCAAATATTTTCATGCGTCAACCGACTGTAGAGACAACGCATGCGACGATAGAGACAGCGCATGCGTTGTCTCTACTGTTATTCCCGGTTTCACATATCTAAAATCAATTTTACTATCTATAAAATCCAATTTACTATCTGTTATTTTCAATTTACCATCTATGAAATCGATTTTACCAACTGTTATATTGAATTTCACAACTATGAAATTCAATTTATCATATGATATATTCGATTTACCATATGTTATTTTCAATTTAACATATGATATTTTCGATTTATCATATAATAAATTGCTATTTTAGGATGCCAATAGCCTTTAAGTTCCTGTATAAAGGCCTTTTCACAATATTGTAAATAATTCAATATAAACAAGAAACGCAATTCTTACGATTTAAGGCATATCGTATAATAAAAAATTAAATATTCAGACAAATATCAGGTACAAGCAAAATACATTTTTTTCAGTCCTTTTTTTTATTTCAAATGCTCGTTAATTGTATTTTTTTATACCTTTGTTACTCACTTATTAAATAAACACAGTTATGTACATCATTCTTCTTACCTATACCCACGGTCTGGAAAAAATAGAAAAACATCTGGCTGAGCACCGAATTTTTCTGGACAAATATTATGCCCTTCATAAATTTATTTGTTCGGGGGCGCAAAATCCGCGTACGGGTGGAGTTATTCTGTGTAAAGCCGACAGCAAAGCCGAAGTAGAACGTATTGTGTCGGAAGACCCGTTTAATATTCACGGTGCAGCCAGTTATAATATTATTGAGTTCTGCGCAAGTAAGTTTGCGCCGGCTTTCGAACCGTTTGTATAACACTAAAATTCAAACGACCTTTCTGTAGATCACGAAAAGACAACACAAATCACTCCTTTAAAAACAACTAAAGTATGAAAACTACACTGGACACATTCCAACACGAAGCTCCCGAAGTGGCAAAAGCTTTCGATGGGCTTGTTGATGCATTAAAATCGACTACCGGATTGGATGGCAAAACCAAGCAGCTTGTATATATCGGCATCAAAGCGTCGACAGGCGATAGCACTGCATTATTTTTCCATGTAAAAATGGCTAAGAAACTGGGAGCTACACGCGACGAGATTAAAGATACGATTTTGATAACACTCACTGTGTGCGGACTAAAAGGCGTGTCGACCTGCCTGCAAACGGCGCTGGATGCTTACGATAACGATTAACAAAAGACTTAAAGAGACGATGATGGAAACCGATCTTTATAATCAACCCAATATAGGAAAAGATACTGCCACCAAACTGATACAGGTGGGCATTAATAACTACGCCGAACTGAAGGCTGCAGGTACCGAACAGGCTTTTCTGCGCCTGCAAACACTTGATCCGGGTGCATGCATCCATTTGTTACAGGCACTGGAAGGTGCCATTGAGGGTATCCCCAAATCACAACTATCGGCTGAAAAAAAACAGGAATTGCGCGAGTTTCATCGATTGGCTAACCGGAAATAAACAACTGACAAAATCATGAAGAAGTTCAACTATAAAAAAATAGATGCGTTTGCAACCCCCAACTCCGATGGAAATCCGGCAGGATATGTGTGGCTAGATGAAAGCCAACAGATTACAGAACAGGAAATGTTACAGTTGGCACGTGAGCAAAAAGGATTTGTGTCAGAGATAGGCTTTGTCCGGCAGGTGAATGATGATTTACTGGAACTGAAATATTATTCGTCCGAACGGGAAGTTGATTTTTGCGGTCATGCTACCATTGCTATTTTATACGATATTCTGAAACAAAAGACGGAATTTACAGGTCGTAAAACGCTCTCCATCCTGACAAACCGGGGATTGCTGACGGCATATAATCACATTCCCGATCAGGATGCGGTGTTTATTATGTCGCCCGATCCAATTTATCACGATAATGTACCCAATGCAGGATTCGTATGCTGGAATCTGAGTATTAGCTTATCGGAAATTGATTCCAACTGGCCCATCAGCATCATCAATGCTGGTCTAACGACGCTTATTGTACCGATTATCAGTCTGAAAAATATATTGGAGGTAGAACTTGATATGGAATGCGTAAAAAATTATTGTGAAGAAAACGGAATTGACATTATCGAGATGTTTTGCACCGAAGTTTCGTCTCAGGCAAGTGATTATCGTACACGGGTATTTGCTCCCACCTTTGGCTACATGGAAGATCCGGCCACAGGGTCGGGAAATGCAGCTTTAGGCTATTACCTCTTACAACTCGGCAAGTGGACAAAAGAAACCCTGACCATAGAACAGAACAATGAACCGGATAGATTTAATGTAATAAAACTGAAAACAATAACCGATACCGACAACCGGAAACGGGTATTGTTTGGTGGCGGTGCAGTTACCCGAATTGAAGGACAATGCTTTCTTTATTAATTACATAAAACCCAATAGACAATGAGTAAAAAATCAATACAGGCTGCCGAAACATTCCAAAACGGATTTAATTGTTCGCAAGCAGTCTTATCGGTATTTGCTGAAGATTTTGAACTGACAAAAGACAGTTGCCTCCGACTGGCAAGTCCTTTCGGATCGGGTATAGCCCGGATGCAGGAAACATGTGGAGCTGTGACGGGTGCTTTAATGGCTATCGGGCTTAAATACGGTAAAGGCGAACGAGGCACAGAAGAAGATAAAGCTCATGCTTATAAGTTATCGCAACAGTTTATCGCTGCATTCAAAGAACAACATCAAACAATATGTTGCCTCCAGTTGCTGGATGGGCTGAATATAAACCACCCGGAAGAAATGGCTGAAATAAAAAAACAGAATTTGTTTCAATGCAACTGTTCGAAGTATGTTCAAAGTGCAGTCGAAATTACCGAATCAATACTTTCAGATTAACCTCTATATTTAAAAAACATATTATGTCAGAACCAGATTATCACAAACAGTTACTCATTGCAGGCACTCTTTTCACGCTTCACAACGCCGAAGAAGCCATTGGATTTTCGCATTTTATTTTTCCTGCCATCATCCCCTTACCTATTCGCCCTCATAACGCTGATGCCATGATTGAGTCGGTAGGCATAATAACCATCATTGCATGGGTACTTATTTTATGGGCAAATACTCAGGCAAAAGAAGCAAACCGCAAAAACCTGTTGCTCATTTTTGTGTCGGTTTTTGTTGCCAATGCTTTTTTTCCACACATATTGGGAACAATCGTTCTGCAACGTTATTTTCCGGCCGTAATAACATCAGTCATTCTGTACCTTCCCTATTCTGCCTGGATTCTTCCCAAATTATATCGTACGTACACCGTTCGCCAACAGTTTTTTATCATTATAATAGGCGGATTAAGTCTGGCAGTTTGTCTGGCAACAGCCCTGCACTTTTCCATCAATATTATTTTAAGGTTTCTTGTTAATTGAGAATAAATGGAAAAGCTTATTTACAGAAGATTGGATACTACCGAACTTCCTGTCATAAAAGATTTGTGGAAAGAACTAAACCTGATTCATTTAACCGATTCGGTTTACTTCAAAGAACATTATGCTTCTTTTTCATTTACAGAACGAAGTCGCAGCTGGCTTAAACTACCGGAGGATGACTTTCATTTGTTAGTTACAGAAACAAAAGATTCGGTTCCGGTTGGATATTGCGCTTCAACCATCGATGCAAACCGGAAGGGAGAAATTGATTCATTATTTGTGTCAACTGAATACAGACGAAAAGGAGTTGGTGAATTGTTGGTCAGAAAAAGTATAGAATGGTTAAACAACAAACAATGTATTTCTATTCGTTTATCAGTAAGTTACGGTCATGAAAAGGTACTGGGCTTTTATCAGAAACTGGATTTTTATCCACGTCTAACCACATTAGAATTAAAGAATAATCACACTCCCAAACGCTGAGAATAAAATCAGATTTGCTTAACAATGGCTAAAAACAAATAAAGAGAGTAATGAATAAGGTTCATGCAAACACACAAACAATTAGCATCCAACAAAATCAACCACAAAGCCAGAATTAGCCAGGTAACTGAATCTGTAAAAACGGTTTAATCAAACAGCACCACTTTTATTAAAAATTAATTAACGAGAACATTGAAATTAAATTTCAATAATTTGTCCGTTTTAATCAATATCGGCTATTTCATAAATGCTCAATTTTAAGTACATTTGCACATAAAAAAATAAAATGTGCAGTGGATTTGCCTGCATTAATCCTTCCATAAATAAATAATGACAAGAATTATCATCAACAATTTTGAAGAATTTGAACAATACGTTGGCAAAGAATTAGGCGTATCGGATTATATCACAATTACCCAGAAACAGATCAATTTATTTGCCGAAGCCACGTTGGATCATCAATGGATTCACGTTGATACTGAAAAAGCAAAAAACGAAAGTCCTTACAAAACAACTATTGCTCACGGATATTTAAACCTGTCTGTATTACCTTATTTATGGAATCAGATTGCTGAAGTGCATAACTCTAAGCTAACTGTAAACTATGGCATTGAAAACTTACGGTTCAACCAGCCTGTTTTGGTAAACAGTCAAGTTCGCCTTCGCGCCAAACTAAAATCATTGAAGAATTTGCGTGGAATCTCCAAAGCTGAAATTGAAGTTGCCTTAGAAATAAACGGAAACAAAAAAACGGCTCTCGATTCTACCATCGTTTTCTTATATCACTTTATTAATTAAACCAAATAAGTAGGTCAGACTATCATCTGCAGCCAAAGCGTAGTTGAATGTAAATGCATGAATTTGTGACTATCATCAAATTAATTCTCCATCAGCCAATTCAATAACTCGATCACTATTAGCCGCAAAATCGTCATCGTGGGTTACAGCAATGATTGTTTGATGCTTTTCTTTAGCTAATTCCTTGAAAATATCAAAAACAATTTTAGTGTTCTTTGAATCAAGATTTCCTGTTGGCTCATCACCCATTATTATAGATGGGTGATTAATCAATGCTCTGGCAATAGCGACTCGTTGTTGTTGTCCCCCTGAAAGTTTATTTGCCGATTTTAACGCCTGACCTTTTAGCCCTAAAAGAGCCAGATTATCCATGGCATCGTATTCAATTTCATCTCTGGATTTAGTGCCAAGTTTAAGTGCAGGAAGCATTACATTGTCTAAAGAAGAAAATTCAGGTAAGAGATAGTGAAACTGAAATACAAAACCGATATGCGCATTTCTGAAAGTTGCCAGTTCATTTTGAGTTTTTCCTGTCTGTTTCATTCCATTTATTGTTAGGACACCTTCGTAATCGGTATCCATAGTTGACAAAACATATAATAGAGTTGATTTTCCTGAGCCAGACTTACCAACCAATGAAAGGAACTCTCCTTTTTTCACATCAAAGCTTATGCTTTTCAGCACCTTAAATGTTTCTGGGTCATAGAAATACTTGGTCAGATTTTTTATTGATAAAGCAATGTTATTTTCCATTTTATTTAATTTTATCCCCTTATTATAGTTACCGGATCAATGTTTGATGCTTTTCGTGCAGGTAGATAACCAGCTATAAAAGTGGTTATCAAACCAAAAGTAAAGGCTAAGAAATAATCTTTTATATAATAGGTCATTGGTAGTCTTTCCATCGTGGCAATATGAAATGGCACATGATTTACAACCAAAGAAATTAAAAAACCTAACAGAACACCTACTATTCCACCAATAATTCCGATAATAACTGATTGCATAAGAAATATTTGAATAATATCTCTACTCGCAAAACCCATTGCTTTTAAGATGGCTATTTCTCTGATCTTATCGTTTACAGTCATATTCATGATATTGTAAATGCCGAAACCTGCAACAATTAAAATAGTGAGCGAAACAGCTATTGCCAAAATATCCCGTAATTGAGATGCTGCTTCCATTTGTCCATTAGCCACTTCCCAAGCTTCTACTTTATACGGAATAGAAGGTTTCAAACGCTCTGATACTATTCGAGCTGTATTGTAATTTTTAATATTTGCTTGAATATCGGTAACGTAACTTTGATTTTCGGATAATAACTGACGGGCTGTATTTATTCGGATATAGCCTTTTGAATTATCAACTCCAGCGATGGTGAATTTAAAAATACCTATTATTTTAAATGTTTTGGCAACTCCATCGGCAGTGCTTACAACTAAATTATCATTTAGTTTCAAACTCATTTTATTTGCTAATCCAATTCCAATCATCACGCCGTCTGAACGAGAATTTAACGCATCCCATTTACCTGCAGTTATAAATGTACTCGTTTTAAAAAGTTTATCTTCATTGTCCACTTCAACACCAGAAAGCAAACCATTCACCTTTGTAGCTCCGTTTCTAAAAAAGACATTGATATTAACTTGTGAGGTCACCCCAATTATGTCAGGTTGTTTTCTCAATAAATCTACAATTTGCTGTGAATTTTTAATTCCGGAAGTATATTGAATCACTTTGCCACTGTGAATATTGGTTACTTCATTTGATTTTGCTGTTCTTGCCAGTATATTGGAACGATCTTCTGGCAAATCATTATAAACGCGAATATGAGCCATGGTGCTAAATGCTAAATCTGATTGAATGTTATTAACTCCATTCATAAATCCATTCATGAAGATATACATGCTAATACCGAAAGTGACACTCATTGTTGCTACCAATGTTTGCCTTAGCCTCGAAGTCAGGTGGGCAAATGCAATCTTATTGTTTGTATTTTTTATCATCACTTTTTATCTTGTGTAATAGTTTGATCTTCGTTCAACCCGGACAAGACTTCTACCCATTCATTATTTACAATTCCTCTTTGAATTTGAATTTTATGACCATCTTTAAGAAGAACTGAGTCTCCATTCAATAGATAATTTGCTGGAATGATCAATGCGTTCTTCTTTTTAGCAACAATTATATTTGCCTGAAGTTGAGTATTGTAAAATAAATTTTCTGGAACTTTCTCAAATTTAGCCTCAATAATAAACGATTGTTCATTGCTATCGAAACCTGGATAAATCCGGCAGACTGTTGCATTGTAAGTTTTGTCCTTATCGGTATTTAAAGAAACCACAACCTTATCATCTAATTTAACTTTTGAAATATCTTCTTCAGCCACATAAAGCTTAATAATCGGACTTCCCGCACCTATTTTGGCAACCGTTTCGCCTCGCTTTACGTATTCGCCTTGATTTTTATTTACTGTGATTATCAAACCATCCGAATTCGCTAACAAAGTAAAATCTTTATTATTTCGTTTTTGAATGCTCAATTGTTCTGCCGCAGTAGTTTGATTTAATTCCAATTGTCGTTTTAAGTCTGCCAGTGATTTATCTAGGATAGCCACATTGTTTTTTGATGATTCATACTGCAACTTTACTTTGTCAAAATCCATTTGCGAAACAGCATTCGTTTTTACCAGGTCGGAATAACGTTCATAATTTGATTTGTCATTTTGAAGTTGTACTTTTGCTTGCGAAATTTGGAGTTCCAATTGTTGAATTTGTGCTGATTTTGAATTGTTTCTTGACTTTGCATCCGTGTAGTTTGCCAATGCTGTGGCATATTGTGCCGATTGAACCTCATTTGATAAAACAAACAAACTCATTCCTGCTGTAACTTTATCGCCTTCTTTTATGAGTGATCTATTTAGGTAACCATCAGCTGCTGAGATTACTAAATATTCATTTTCATTCGAGATAAATCCATTTGCAAAAACAGCATCTGTAATATCTTTTCTCTGAGGTTTTATTTCCTGATTTTGCGAGCATGAAGTAGCCAATAAAATCAATAATGAACTTATTAAAAGTTTTGTTTTCATATTCTAAGTTATTTTTATTGTCGTGAAATGATAGTTGAATAATATACGTAAAGATTTGACAATGAGTTCAAATAGTCATTTTCGGCTTTCAGATAGTCATTATATATTTTCAGATATTCGTCTAAACTAATAATGCCAGCTCTCAATTGTTGATTACCAAGACGTTCATTTTCAGCGTAAAGCCTATACGTATCTCGATTGGTTTGCGCGATCATAATACTTTGATTAAAGTCTTTTAGCAATAAATCATCATTAAGAGCCGATTTTCGTTTACTTTCTTTCCAGTCGGATTCATTTTTTTGATATTCAATTTTGACTGACTTTACCTTGCTGCCAGTTGAAAATCCATTAAAAATAGGCACTTGAAGATTTATTCCAATGTATTTGCTGGTATGCCAAGCATCAGTATTAAGGGAAAGACCAAAATCACTCCGGAATTGCTGTTCGCCGATGTAAGTATTTACATTTAGTTTAGGGAAATAAGCAGATCGCTGAACATCAATTTGGTATTTAAAGCCTTTCAATTGATTTTCAGAAATTGCTAGATTTTTATCAGGATTTAGACTTTGATTGGATATCAGGATTTCACGGCTTTTCAAATCGATCGTTTTTAGTTTTAACTTCTCATCTACATTTAAGCCACATAAAATTTTCAATGATGTTTTACACTGTTCAAAGAGCATTTCCGAGCTGTAAATCTGTTGTTGTACAGTGTTTCGGTTGATAGTCGCTCGATTGAGCGAAATAGCATCCATTAAACCTTGCTGCATTTTTTGTTTGCTCAATATTAGAACACTGTCTACATTCGCAAGATTCAGATAGTTAGTCAGACATGACTCCTGCGCAAGGATAGCAGTATAATAAAACTGAGCTACTTGCTGTTTTAGGCTTTGAATATATGCTTCTGATTGTAATTGAGTTGTAAGAATATTATTTTTAGCCAATTTGAGTTGCATAATATTTCCCCAGTTTAAGATTTCTTTTGAAACCGTCAAACCAGCTGAATAATTATATTTTTGACCAAATTGGGCATAAATGGTGGTACCCGGTTTCCCCAGAATTTCTCCGGGAATAGGCGTTGTTGCTAATTTTATGTTATATTGTCCGGAAAAACGGCCATTAATTGAAGGCCACATGAAACTTTGCGATGTCACTTTATCTGCCTTCGCTTTTTCAATATTCAGTAAATACGATTTTTGGTCAGGGTTGTTTTTAAGGGCGTAGTTCCATACCTCTTCAAATGAAGATAATGTGATTGTATCCAGTTTATTCTGAGCATTCACAATAAAGATGTATTGAAAAAGCAAAACAATTATAAATTTAGCTTTTCTCATAGTCTTTTCCATATTTTGGTGGTTTTAAAAATTGATTTCAATATGGTTACTTTTAATTCATTTTCATTTTGCAACGCAATGGAGCAATCGGCATATATTCCATCTTTCGGACTATAAATTTTGCCATCTATCCATTTCCCGTTAGTATAAATTAAATCTGTAATAAGAATTAGACCCAGAATAGATCTTTTCCGAAATCTTACATCTGGATTCCGAATATCTGTTTTCGGACTACCATTTGGTTGATTCGGGTCTTTTATCCAGATGATCTTCCCGAAGAACTTTTCTCCTTTTTGAAAAATTTCGATGCCGGATTCGCCATTCATTTGTATCCATTTCCCAATAATATCTCGTTTATTTTGAGCATAAGAATTCGTGACAGATAAAGTCAATACGATGATCAAGAGTTTTGTTTTCATACCTTTTCAATTAATTATGCCGCAAAGATACAAGCACGGCAAAGCATTGTCAATTCAGATGAGGTTGAATTGAACAAAAAGGAGATTGAATTGAGCAGAATTCATTGGGGATTTTCAATCCATTCTAAAAATGGACTGACCTTAAGACGACTGACAATGGCTTTTTCGGGAAACGAGACAGCAAGATGCACCACCATTTTGCGATTGAAGTAAGGCTCTATATCTTTAATTGCTTTTCTGTTCACAATCATTTGTCGATTGATCCGATAAAACTGTTTGGGTGAAATAGTGCTTTCTATTTGGTCTAGTGTTTTAGCTACCGGAAATTTATCGGCATTGAAGTTTAATAAATAAACAGTTTCGTTATCTAGATAAACCAAAGCAATGTCAGAAACCTGAAACGGATACATTTTTTCGCGATGATGCACTAGAAAACTAGTTTGGGGAATAGATTCTCTAACGATAAGTTGATTGATATCAATCGGTTTAAAAGCCTTATGCGTAAAATTTTCTTTCAACAGATTTACTTTTGTAAAGGCATATTGAATATCTTCGTCTTTAAATGGTTTTAGAATGTAATCTATTCCATTATTTTTAAAAGCCTTTAGTGTATAATCATCGAAAGCAGTACAGAAAATCACAGGTATATTGATTTGTACCTGATTAAAAATTTCAAAACTCAGCCCATCTGCCAACTGTATATCCATAAAAATAAGGTCTAGTTTCGATTGATTCTTCAGCAGATAGGCTACCGATTCTTCGATGCTTTCACAGACCCTCACTACTAATCGATCGGCATGCTGTTCAATGATATCTCGAAGCATCACAGCTGTTTTTTTCTCGTCTTCAATGATAAGAATATTCATTTTTCAGAATAGTTTAAGAGTTGTTTTATATTCTGTAAAGCTTTGTTCTATCTGCACCCCTTCTTTTATGCCAAGCAATTCATAGCGTGTTTTTAAATTATCAACTCCTAATCCGAATGATTCTTCGGGAATATTTTTTAGCTGATAATTATTTGAAATAATAATTGTCGCCAAATCTGGTTGATATATTCGGATGTGTAGTGGATGAGCTTCCGAAACAATATTGTGTTTTATGCAATTTTCTACCAACAATTGAAGAGCGAAGGTAGGTAAATTATATTGTAACGATTCGTCCTTGATTTCGATATCAACCGTTAACGCATTTTCGTGTCGTAGTTTGAGTAAATATGTATATGCTTTCAGAAATTCAAGTTCTTCTTTTAACAAAACAATGGTCGATTCCCTTTTTTGCAGCATTTGCCTGTACACATCCGACAGTTTCATGATATATTCTTCCGATTGCGAATCATTAATCCGCACCATAGAACGCAAGGTATTTAAGCAATTAAACAAAAAATGAGGATTTACTTGTTGCCGCAGTTGGTTGAGCTGCGCTTTTAAGTTTTCAGATTGTAACAAGATGTTTTCTACTCTGAATTGTTCTCGTTCCTTTGCTGATTTTTTACTTTGAATAATTGCAATGTATAACACTGAAACTAATACAAAACGTAATCCAATTACGCTTTGATAACCATTTTCGGGCAATTTAATATATGCGTGTAAATATAAATGGGATATTGACGTAAAGGCCAATATCATCGCCAACGTGACACAGAAAACTGTCATCCATTTATAAATAAGATTTGATATATTTAAGAGCTTTTCAGTGACTTTCCATAAAACAATAAGAAAAGTGGAAAGTGATAGCCATACTATTAACAATAATTGCCACTCAGTATTTTCTTGTTGAGAAAGATTATTGAATATGGTTATTCCCGGAAGCACAGCAGAAATAATGAATGGGAGATATTTTTCAATCTTACTCATAAATGTTTTTTTACTCCTTGCAAAAATAGATAATTATTTAGTCAATAAACTCAGTCACGCTGAATAATTACAAATATAGAAAGAATATAAATGATTATTTATTATTTTAACTGATCAAGAATTCATTCCATGTAAAAATAATAATGGTGCCCACAACAATGCCTCCTACCGGTCAATAACAGAAATTGGGAAAGTGAGACAAAGCACCTGCCTGATTGTAAATAGAGAGTGGAAACAGAAGGTGAAATTGGCAAAAGAATTAAAGTCACATCTCCGATCCGAAATAACGAAGAATTTCAAAAGCACCTTGTAAACTTCAGTTTGCAAGGTGCTTTAATATAAAAAAACACACAAAGCTTTGTTTTTATAAGTAGAATAAACTCATCGCCTGATTATGAATTAAAGATCATTAACGAATGCTATTCTAATTATTATATAGCTATGCTTTTCTGTATAAAAATATAGTTGTATTTTTACGGCTTAGTATTAAGTTTAATTTACATAGACCCATATAAAAACAGCATTATCATGAACCACTTATTATTTTTAAATTTAGGAGCAGGCGAAGTCATTATTATAGCCTTAATTGTTTTGTTATTATTTGGTGGAAAAAAAATACCCGAATTAATGAAAGGACTTGGCAAAGGTGTTAAAAGTTTCAAAGAAGGTCTTAATGATATCGAAACGGAAATAAAAAAAGACGTTACTTCTGACGAAAAAAAAGATACCGTTAAGTAATTACGCATGAGCAACGTGAACAACAGTGAAATGACATTTTGGGATCATCTTGATGATTTGCGAAAAACATTGTTCCGAATTGCCGCTTTTATTGGCGTTGTTTCGCTGGTGTTTTTTCTTTACATGCCGCAAATCTTCGATTCGGTTATTCTTGCACCCACGCGAAACGATTTCTTTTTATATAAATGGTTTAACGAAGCCAGCAAACACATAGCACTGTTTCCGGATTTTGTGTTGGGATCTTTTCAGGTAAAAGTGATCAATATTAATCTTTCATCGCAGTTCTTCATTCACATGTCCACGTCCTTTTGGTTTGCGTTGGTGCTGAGTTTCCCGTTTGTTATTTATCAGCTTTTTCTTTTTGTTAAACCGGCACTTTACAAACATGAACGAAAAAATGCCGGATGGGCATTTTTGTTTGGAAACATTCTGTTTTTTATTGGCGTGGCAATAGGCTATTTGATTGTATTCCCGCTTACGTTACGTTTTTTAGCCGGATATCAGCTTAGCAAATTTATAGAACAGAGCGTATCACTCGATTCATACATGGATAGCTTTTTGATGCTGTGCTTTATGATGGGATTGGTTTTCGAGTTACCTTTGCTTTCGTGGTTTTTATCACAACTGGGCATTTTGAATCGCGGATTTTTCAACCGGTTTCGTAAACATGCCGTTGTGGTGTTGCTAATCATTGCCGCTGTGGTCACCCCTACCGGCGATCCGTTTACCTTAATGGTAGTTTTCCTCCCCATCTACATGTTATGGGAAATAAGTGCCATGGTAGTAAAACGAAAACCTGTTGAAGCAGAAGATGAGATTTAGAAATTATATAACTTTTAATCGATTATTTAAAATAGTATGAAAAGAAGAGATTTTTTCAAGTCAGCAGCCATAGTAGGTATAGCGTCTATCTTTAAAACAAATGCACTTGCAGATGCCGTAGCCAACAAAAAGCTGGCTGTGCACTCCGAACCGGATTTAGTAGCAGTTATGGGCGGTCAACCAGCCGTTATGTTGAATCGGGCTTTAAAAGAACTGGGTGGAATAAGCCATTATGTAAAGAAAGGCCAGCGCGTAGTTATCAAACCAAATATTGGTTGGGATAAAACACCCGAACTGGCAGCAAATACAAATCCTGAGTTAATCAGCACCCTGGTAAAGCTATGCAAAAGCGCAGGTGCCAGCGAAGTTATTGTATTTGATCACACTTGTCAGGACTGGAAGAAATGTTATACTAACAGCGGTATAGAAAAAGCTGTACTAGCAGCAGGTGGAAAAATGGTTCCTGCAAACGACGAGTCTTATTATAGGGAAGTAGAACTGCCGCATGCTGTAAGTCTGAAGAAGGCCAAAATTCATCAGGCATTACTCGACTGCGATGTATGGTTTAATGTTCCCGTATTGAAACATCATGGTGGAGCAAAAAACTCTATTTCGATGAAAAACCTGATGGGCATTGTTTGGGACAGAGGTTATTTTCATAATCATGATTTACACCAATGCATTGCCGATGCTGCCACATTCCACAAAAGACCTGCCCTGAATATTGTTGATGCATATCGTATTATGAAATCAAACGGACCTCAGGGAAAATCTACTTCCGATGTTGTGATGCTTAAGTCATTGATTGTATCGCCTGACTTTGTGGTTGCCGACACAGCTTCCATGAAACTATTCTCGCAGGTACAGCCTACGGACATTAAAGACGTTCGTCATATAAGTCTGGCCGAAAAACTGAAGGTTGGCACACAAAACCTGGAAAAACTGAATGTAAAGCGAATTAAGCTTTAATTAGTTATGCGAATAAGGAGTTGGATACAAGTATATTTCTTCTGATAAGTTATTTCCCGTAGGGAATATATATCAATAGAAAATAAAAACAGAGATAACCAATTCCCCGTAGAAATAAGAGAAATGTGAATGCCCTACGGGCAACAAACATACATATATGCTTATTCTATGGATATGTAAGTCCTACGGACTATTTTTCAACTCCTGATTCGCAATAGTTACAGATAACTTGAGTCAGTAATTATCCTAAATGGCTGCTAGTGTTACGTTAGTTTTAATATGGCGTATATTTTGATTATCTTTGCAGCAAAAACTGCATTATGATACTGTACACAATTAAGCTAAGTCAATCAGAAGTTGAGGATTTAAAAAAGATCATTAATAAAGGAAGTCATACTTCTCAATCTTTTAGGGCAGCTTATATTTTATTGAAC
>WSSedL1CaDRAFT_10001110_pt1 | contig 16717 bp, 14 predicted proteins | sample WetSurSL1Cattail_FD_9464 | JGI IMG/M metagenome (IMG submission 9464)
GCCCGCCGGTACATCGGCAGGCGGGTGACGTCGCAACCGTCGACCTCGATAGTGCCGGCGTCGGCCGGGATCAGACCGGAAATCATGTAGAAACACGTGGTTTTACCGGCGCCGTTCGGCCCCAAGAGGCCCACCACCTCGCCGCGTTTGAGCGAAAGGCTCACCGAGCGGACCACCGGCCGCTTGTTGAAGCTTTTGGCGATGCGGGTGACCACCAGCCCTTTGCCGCCCTCGATGACCCGAGGGCGGGACGTATCCTGATCTGCGATGTTCGTTTCGGTATCGGTCATGGCAAAAACTGTGCCTGTTTGTGTTTAAGGAATTGTGAAGTCTACTTTTTGGAATTGTCCTGGTTTTTCGGAGTAAACAAACCCTGAATCCGTCCACCACCCTTTTCGGCGCCCCCCGGCTCGGTGCCGCCCAGCTTGGCGATGCCGGACACCAGATCGATGTTCAGGGTCTCGCCGCGGATCACGCTGTCCTCCTTGACCAGCACGACACGTCCGGAGAGATGGACGAGGCGCGGCGTCACGTCGTAGACGCCGGAATCGCCGGTGGCGGTGCCGGAGGGCGCATCGATCACCACATGCCCTTTGGCATAGACGGTATCGACCGTATGATTGTCGGGGGCATGAATGCGCACCGCATCGGCGCGCAGACGGACCTCGCCCTGGCGGATGACGACGTTGCCGGAGCAAACCAGTTCGCCCTGTTTGGCGTCGGCGGAACAATCGTTGGCCGAATACTCGATCGGCGCATCGGGATTGGACAGTTTGAAATTCGGATCGGCGGCGAGCGCCGCCGCGACGGTCAGACCCAGAACTGCGAACGGAACGGCATAGCGCATCAGCGTTTCACCTTTTTCGGGAGCATCGTCATCCTGACGCGGCCGTGCAGCGTCAGACGACGGGTGTTGCGGTCGATATGAAAGCTGTCGGCGGCGATCGAACCCAGCGGCCCGTGTCCGTTCACCCGTTCCTTGCCTTCGATCATGTTCTTCTTAAGGTCGGCATAGGCGCTTTTGGTATGCAGTTCGTAGCCGCCGTCGGTGTAGAGCGATATTCCGTCGGTCAGCCGCAGCCACCCGGCGTCGAGGTCGACGAACCCCTTGCCGGCACTGGCGTTGGCCCAATTTCCGCCGTCGTACTGCAAATCGGCGTCGACCTTGTTCAGCGCCACCTTGCGCGAATTCCGGCCCTGCTGCACCGCGACGTCGGCGGTGATGACATAGGGGTTGCCCTTGGCATCGACGCCGCTCAACCGCGGCTTCTGCATCGCCAGATCGCCGACGACGCCGTTCATTTTCTGATAGGACAGCGCCACCCGTTCGGATTTGCCCGGAAACATGGCGTAGGCGACGACGACGCCCAATATTGCAATTGCCGCCGTCGGCAGCGCCCGCCGCATCAACGTCACGAAGCGGGTGTAGCGCAAGGCCTGCATGGCGTCGGTACGCATCCGCATCGCCCAGCGGTCGGATTTTACCGGCTTGGCGTCGGCATCGCGCGGAGGCGTTTCCGGCGCCATCTATTTCAACCCCGCGCGCAGGCAATCGTGAATATGCAGAATGCCGAGCGGCTTGCGGCCGGCATCCCCGGAAGCCAAAACGAAAAGCTGGGTTATGCGGCTTTCGTTCATCAGCCGCAGCGCTTCGGCGGCCAATTGATCCGGTTCGGCCACCTTGGGATTGCGTGCCATGATGTCCTCGGCGGTCAAACCGGCGCCGGCACGGCCGAAGTTGCGCCGGATATCGCCGTCGGTGACGATGCCGATCAACGAGCCGGCATCGTCTATCACGCCCACACAGCCCATTCGGCCGGCCGCCATCTTCAGTAGTGCCGACTCCACCGAGGCATCCGGCCGAGTCAGCGGCAGGTCTTCCGTGTGCATCAGGTCCGATACGCGGATCAGGATGCGGCCGAGCGTGCCGCCGGGATGAAAATCGCGGTATTGGTCGGTCGAAAACCCCCGCCGCTCCATCAGCGCCACCGCCAGGGCATCGCCGACCACCTGCATCAGCGTGGTCGAGGTGGTGGGAGCCAGTCCCATCGGACAGGCCTCGCGCACCTTGGGTAGCAGCAGCGCCACGTCGGAGGCGCGCACCAGCGTCGAATCCGGATTGCTGCCCATGCCGATCAGCGGAATGCCGAACCGCTTGGCATAGGTGATGAGATCGAACAACTCCACCGTTTCGCCGCCCCAAGACAGCATCAACAGCGCATCGTCCTTGGTCACCTCGCCCATGTCGCCGTGGCTCGCCTCGGCGGGATGGACGAAATGCGCCGGCGTGCCGGTGGACGCCAGGGTGGCGGCGATTTTGCGGCCGACATGACCGCTCTTGCCCATGCCGGAGACGATCACCCGCCCTTTGACGGCGAACATGACGTCGACCGCGCGCACGAACGCCTCGCCGGAAGCCGCCCGAAGCTCGGTTATGGCTTCGACGGCGCAATCGAACACCCGCATGGCGGCGGCAATATCGCCGCCAACCTTGCTGCCCGCAGAACGATCCGGTTTTTCGCCGTCAAGACGCATCAAGACACCGTTCAAGCCCACTCGCACACGTTTTTCCGGGTGCCCAAAGAACGGCCAGCGCCGCAGCCGAGAACCGCAGCGAAAGCCGCCCTTAAGCGAAATTCATGCCAAGTCTGGCGAAATCCGTCAGATCAATCAAGGCGGTATCGTAGCCTACGGGATATATTTATTTTTTTGTCATTAGCGTAACCGGGCGAAGGCCGCAACCGTCGCTCTAATGGGCGAAAATATCCACCTCCGGCCAGCCGGCCAGATCGAGCGCCGCCCGCGAAGGGAGGAAATCGAAACAGGCCCGGGCCAGCGCGGTGCGCCCTTCGCGCGCCAGCATGCCGTCGAGAACGACCTTCAACTGATGAAGATAGGCAACATCGTTGCCGGCATAGGACAACTGACGCTCCGTCAGTTCCGGCGCGCCCCAATCCGAGCATTGCTGCTCCTTGGACATGTCCACGCCCAAAAGCTCGCGCACCAGATCCTTCAGTCCGTGCTTGTCGGTGTAGGTCCGCACCAGTTTCGAGGCGATCTTGGTGCAATAGACCGGCCGGGTCTCGACGCCGAGATAGCGCAGGAACATGGTGATGTCGAAACGGCCGTAATGAAATAATTTCAAAGTATTGGGATCGGACAGCATGCGCGCGAGATTGGGAGCGGCGTATTCGGCCTTATCGAACTTCACCGCGTGGCAAACCCCGTCGCCCGAAGAAAGCTGCACCAGGCACAGCCGGTCGCGGATCGGATTGAGACCGAGGGTCTCGCTGTCGACCGCCACCATCGGCCCCAGGTCGAGACCGTCGGGTAAATCGTTGTGATAAAGCTTGATCTTCATGATGTTTCACCCCGATGCCCGAAAAATACGCCCGAGCAATAAAACGAACACTTAGCGATTAAGTGTTTGCGGCGTCAATATGTTCATGAGGCGGGGACAAGATTGGTACAGCTGGGTGGGTTCGAACCGCCGACCTCCGGATCCACAATCCGGCGCTCTAACCAACTGAGCTACAGCTGCACGTTCCGGGCATTTCAGGCCCCCGGGGCGCGGGAACCTAAAAGCGCGCCACGGCAAATGCAAGGGCGCCGAAACGCCACCTAATGCAATTATTGCACACAGTCATTTCGTATCGCTCGCAAAAGATGTATTTATTTACGGCAACCGAACCCTCCCCGATTCCATGCAAGCGACTACCGCCAGCAAGACCGCGCTCGGCACGGCTTATATGCGGGCCGCCCACCAGCTCTTCGATCGGGCGCCGCTGCTGTTCGACGACCCGGCCGCCCTGTCGATCCTGGGCAAGAACGCCGCCGCCGTCATTCGCACCCACAAAGCGCAACACCGCAACCCGGTCTGGCGGGCGTTGCGCAGCCATGTCTGCCTGCGTGCCCGTTTCGCCGAAGAAGGATTGGCCGAAGCGGCGGCGCGCGGAACCCGGCGGTATGTGCTGGTCGGCGCCGGTTTCGACACCTTCGCCTGGCGCCGGCCGGATTGGGCAAAATCGCTCGCCGTAATCGAAATCGACCACCCCGCCACCCAGGCGGTCAAGCGCGAGATGATCGCCGCCGCCGGCTTGAAGGCGCCGGACAACCATACCTTCGTGCCGGTGGACTTCACCCGCGAGACGCTGGGCGACGCCCTCGCCCGGTTCGCCATCGCCCGCGACGAAAGCGTGTATTTCTCCTGGCTGGGGGTTTGCATGTATCTGAAGGAGGAGGCGATCGACGCCACCTTGCAGGCGATGGCGGCGTTCGCCGCCGGCAGCGGCGTAACCCTCACTTTCAAGCAACACCCGGCACCCGAAGACCGCGACCACGCGGCGCTGTCCGATTTCGTCGCCAATCTCGGCGAGGCCTTCGTCAGCTATTTCTCGCCCGAAACGATGGCGGACAAGCTGACCCGGCACGGTTTTGCGGCAATCGATTTTCTCACCCCGGAAAAGGCCGCAGCGCGATATTACACCCCGCCGCGCCGGAATTTGCCCCCGCCGACCCAAACGAATATTGTCCGCGCCGTGAAGTAACCGTTTTTCGAGTGGTCGCGATGAACCGCCTGTCCCATCCTGCCGTTCTGGCCGTGCTCCTGGTGCTGATTGCCGGGGTTCTGTTCTATGTCTGGAAGTCCGGCTCCGGCGCATCGCTGACGGTGGTGAGCTGGGCGGGCAATTACGGCCAGGCCCAGGCCAGCGCCCAGATGACGACGTTCGCCAGGAAAAGCGGGGCGAACGTGCGCATCGCCCAATATGACGGCGGCACCAATGAGATCGCCGACCAGGTTGCCCATCACCGCTACGACTGGGACGTAGTGGATATGGAGCTGCCGGATGCCGTCGCCGCCTGCCGCGCCGGGCTGCTGGAACGGATCGACGTTGCGCTGCCGCCGTCGCCCGGCGGCACCCCGGCGGCGGCCGACTTCTATCCCGGCGCGATCGGCCCCTGCTGGGTGGCGAGCATCGTCTACAGCCGGCTGATCGGCTTCGATGCCAGCCGGTTTGCCGCCGAGCCGCCCATAGCCCTTACGGCGTTCTTCGATACCCAGCGCTACCCCGGCACGCGCGCGCTTTCCCGCGCCTCCGGCAAATACATTCTGGAGTTGGCGCTTCTTGCCGACGGCGTGAAACCGGCGGCGGTCTACGATACGCTGTCGACGCCGGCCGGCGTATTCCGCGCCCTGCGCAAACTCGACGGCATAAAGAAAGACATTCTCTGGCTGGGGGCGAACGATACCCCGGCGGGCGTTTTGGCCGGCAAGCGCGCCGCCTTCGCGCTGCTGCTCAACAACGATCTGTTCGAAGCGTCGAGCGGCGCCAACCCGCCCGGCGCGATCTGGGACGGACAATTGATCGGCTACGACGTGCTGGCGATTCCGCGCGGCGATCCCAAACGCGCCCTGGCGCTGGACTACATCCGCTACGCCACCGGCGCCAAGGTGCTAAGTCAACTGGCGAGCTGGCTGCCCTACGGCCCGGCGCGCCAAAGTGCCGTCGCCGGCGTCGGCAAGAACCCGGCGCTGGATCAGTCGCTGACGCCGTTTCAGCCGACCACCGCCGCGCGCATGACCGGCGCCCTGATGATCGACGAAGGCTGGTGGCGGCTGCACGGCGGCGACATCGACCAAATCTGGCAAACCTGGGCGCATTGAAACTGCGGATAGGCCGGGGTATTGAAACCGCCACGACCCCGTAGCTCAGCCGGATAGAGCAACGGTTTCCTAAACCGTAGGCCACGTGTTCGAATCACGTCGGGGTCACCATTTCTTCGGTATTATGGCGCAAACGCCACCGCGCAGTCCTCCAGAATCGAGGTTGCGAGGCGGATATTGCACACCCATAATTGTGGCAAATCTCCTGCTCTCGCCGATCAGGACAAAGCCCCTCGCCGGCCCGCGCCGGGCGATAACACACGGAAATGCTTTGCAGTATTTTTTACGCCACATTGTACACATTATATTAGTTGTACAATTTAGTCGTTGCTGTAATATCCATTTTATTGTACACTGTTGCCAATATAACAGATATGAGAAGTGATATGTCTGGAAATACAGCAGAAGTTATCGATTTCGAACAGATCCGGCTGCGCCGTCAGCGCAATCGCCAGCCCGTGCCGTCCGAGCCCACCTTGCCGGTTGTGGTTTGGGTTCCGGTCTGGTGTTTCGTTCCGTTTTTCCAGCCGCAGGCGATTTAGCATCATGTCGCAGCCGCTTGCCGTTCATACCAGCCGCGATGAAAAGGCTGCCGGAATAGGCATGGCCAAACCGGTGCCGCATGACGAGGGCAAACACGCGGCGCCCCAACTGGCCGAAACCATCGGGCGGAATTTGCGCCGCCTGCGCGTGCGGCAGGGCTATTCGCTGGAACGGCTGGCGCAGGCCTCCGGCGTCAGTCGCGGCATGCTGGGGCAAATCGAGCTGGGCAAATCCGTTCCCACCATCAGTCTGTTGTGGAAAGTGGCCAAGGCGCTCGACGTGCCGTTTTCGGCGTTCAACGTCGATGTCGAACCGACCCAATCGATAGTCCTGCGCGCCCGCGATGCGAAAATTCTCACTTCACACGACGGCAGCTTTTCGTCGCGTTCGCTGTTCCCCTATGACGGCGCCCGCAAGGTGGAGTTCTACGAGCTGGAGCTGGCACCGCATTCCGAGGAACGCGCCGAGGCCCATGCGCTCGGCACCACCGAGAATCTCATCGTCAGCCAAGGCGAGATCGCCGTCGTGGTGGGAACCGAACCCCATCATTTGAAGGAAAAGGACGCCGTCCTGTTCCAGGCCGACGTGCCTCACATCTATCGCAACACCGGCAATTCCAAGGCGGTGATATATCTGGTAATGAGCTACACCGACCCGGTCGCCGGATAGCCGGTTCCGCCACACCAGTTTTCGCCTCGCATATCGAGGTCGGCGCATCGTTCCCGCCCCGCCAAGGAAAGATCATGGCCGAAATTATTCTTCACTACACCGTGCAAAGCGAACCGGCACTCGTCACCGAACGCGCCGAAGCTCTGTTGCTGGAACAGACCGTCGAACTTTCCCGCCCGGTCGTGACCGACGATTGGGTCAAGCAAAACATCTTGGGACGAATTCTCCACATACGCGAAGCCGGAAGAAACCTGTATGAGGTCGTCATCGCCCAGCCGCTTCGCACCACAGCCCTCGATCCCGCCCAACTTCTCAATGTCGCCTTCGGTAATTCTTCGCTGCAGCCCGACGTCGCGTTGAGCGACATCGAGCCCTCGCCCGAACTTGCAGCGGCCTTTCCCGGCCCTCGTTTCGGCATCGCGGGAATCCGCCAAGCTATCGGCGTACCGCGCCGCGCCCTGACCTCGACGGCGTTGAAGCCGATGGGGCTTTCGCCGGAGGCGATGGCCAAGCTCGCCTATGATTTCGCCGTCGCCGGGATCGACCTGATCAAGGACGATCACGGCTTGGCCGATCACGATTTTTGTCCGTTTGCGGAACGGGTGGCGCGCGGTCAGGCGGCCGTCGATCGAGCCAACCGGGAAACCGGCGGCACGACGCTCTACATTCCCAACCTCATCGGCGGCCCCGATGCGATCTACCGTCAACTGGATTTGGCGAAGCGCGCGGGCATTGGGGCCGTGATGATATCGCCGCTACTGGTCGGCCCTGCCCTGCTTGCCGAACTTGCCGGCAAGGCCGGCGTTCCCATCCTGGCCCACCCCAGCTTCGGCGGCATCACCCGGGTGTCGCCGGAGGCCCTGTTCGGACGGATATTCAAATGGTTCGGCGCCGATGCCGTCATCTATCCGCATCAGGGCGGCCGCTTTAGCTATTCGCGGGAAACATGCAAGAGGCTGGTCGATACCCTCCGGGCTTTGGAACACGGCCTTAAGCCGGCTTTCCCGGTTCCGGCCGGCGGCATCAAAACCGCGCGCGTGCGCGAAATTCTGGAGTTCTACGGACCCGACACCGTTCTTTTGGTCGGCGGCAGCTTGCTGGAGGACGGCGACATCGTCCACAATACGAAAACGTTCGTCGCCGAAGCGGCCAAGGTGTCCGAGGAGTTGGTGCGTTGAGAACCTTCATTCGCCATTTGGGCGACGGCAAATGGGAGGACACGCCGCTCCTCAGCTACAAAGAAGAACCGGGCACCCATTTCAAGACCATCACCCGGCAAGTGCTCTCCGAACGCTCCGAAGATTTTTCGACCGAAATGCGCTACTTCGAAATCGCGTCGGGCGGATATTCCACGCTGGAGAAACACCGCCACGTGCATATGGTGCTGATCGGCCGCGGCACCGGCCATTGTCTGGTCGGGAATGAGATTTCTGAAGTAGGCTTTCACGACGCCATCATGATTCCGCCGCTGACGTGGCACCAGTTCCGGGCGACCGGTTCGCAGCCGCTCGGGTTCTTCTGCATGGTCAAATGCGACCGCGACCGCCCGCAACTGCCGACCGACGAGGATTTGAGAACGCTTCGTACCGATCCTGTCGTCGGCGAATTCATCAGAATATAATCGCAAGACACGCCGGACACGAAAAATCCGGCGGAGGGCTTCCGCCGGATTTCGTAATCGTCCGGGTCGGCGAAGGCTTACTTCATGCCCTCGGGCATGCAAGCCATCATCATGTTGCCGCACATCATCATCATCGGCATGCCCATCTTCATCATGCCGTTCATCGTTTCGCAGGCCTGCATCATCATATCCTTGGACGTGCCGGCCATCGGCATCATGGTACACATCATCTTGTCGCCCGCCATCTCGCACTTCATGGTGCAAGTCATCATCGGCATCATCATCGGCATCATGCCGTTCATCATCATCGGGTTCATCATGGGCATTTGCGGCATCATCGGCATCTGCATCTGGGGCATCATCGTAGTCTCCTGGCTGGGTTCCGGCGCATCCCCGTCAAGGCCCGGCGCCGTGGTTGATTGGTTGCCCGAGGATGTATCCGCCGCAGTTGCCGGCTTCAACCCAACACGTTGAAACGACTGCGCTTTGCTCCAATATACCGTGCATTCCGTTCGTTATATTAGGTTTGTCCGATATATTGGACGCTATAGCCAATCGCGGACATAACGAACCGGACTTGGCTGCAGCTTTCTTCGTTGCCGGGCATTTTCGCGGCGAGCCGGTTTCCACCGCAACACCTCGCCTTCCCGCAAGCTATAAACCCCGCGGCACCGCCGCTGCGCACCGAGTTGCCAGTGCGGCAACAAACCGACGCCGCCAATCACCCAGCAACGCTTTTTGTGACGCTGTAAGACTATAGCGTTTCTTGAACTCCAGTTTCGACGTTGATGACCGGTAGTCCGCGAATAACATCCTGCCGGTCTGGCCCACCGATATAGGTTAGGCGCCCGCCGCGATCACGACTTTCCCGCGCCTTGGACGTGACATGGTGGGCAGTTTGCGCCATAGAGGTCAGTTCTTCTGTCATCAAATCGTTGCGCACGAAAAAGGCGTTAACGCCGGCTGAATTGCTACCAACAAAGGTATAGCCCTTACGGCGAGCAAGATACACGAGTGCAGGCAGGGACGCCCCGAAATAAAGATTGGAATAGTGGTGCGCAGTGCGCTGAAAATCTGCTGCATAGGGAACTGATATTTTCCGCTCCGCCCCGAAGACGGAGTTGTATTCCGTTATAAGAATTCGTGGCCTATGGCTGGTGATCGCCTCCAGTACCCAATAATCAACACCATCTATATCGACCGACAAAATCCCAATGTCCTCGTCAAACCCACTGCGCCTTAGCAGATCGTTGATGTTCTCCAGGGTGATAAACGCCGGCACTGCCGTCAACTGATATGCCCAAAACTCCGCCGAGTTACGAAGGCGATCCAGTTTGTCGCGCGAACCATCAATCACAAACCCGGACCAATTATTGTTCCGCATAAGAAAGCGACAATTTGCTTCCGAAAAGTCTTCAACCCCGAACTCAATGAACGTATGGTTTTTAATCTCCACCGCCGAAATCAATTTCTGAATTATTCCATCCTCCCCCCATTGGGAGAATATTTTAAACTCGTAATCCTGAAGCTGAGTTGATTTAAGTTCGGCATTCAATCGCGCTAATATTTTCCCCTCGTTTATTTTAACTTCGTCCAGGGCCTGCAAGGCGCGATAGACATTCCCTGGGGTTTTAAGAATACTTTTCAGTCTTTGTATCAAACGAAGCAATTGAAGCTCTCCCCCGCATAGCGACTGTCAGTAGTAGCCTCCACCCACTATCGCGTCAACCAACGCACTCGCATTGAACTCGTCAGTACGAGCTTTGCTATCAACGCTATTCTCAAAGAGACTGACCGAAAAAAGTTTTGTGATCTCAGCGGCCGAGCAGCCGGGATTCGATGGAGCTTACGATGGCCTAGACCTGGGATCACTCGCCTTGCAGTACCTGCGAGAGGGCTAGTGGTCCGATTCCGACATTTGCATCCCTGTTGTAGCAACAGCCAAGCAAATGTCGGAATCAAAAGGACCACTACAGCCAATTCCGGTCATTAAGAACCGGACTTGGCTGCAGCTTTCTTCGTTGCCGGGCATTTTCGCGGCGAGCCGGTTTCCACCGCCGCGTCTCCCGCCATGCCTCGCCTTTCCGATTTATACACACTGTAATGAATGTGTATTAAACACATTCTACATTTTTCTGTATAATTATAAAATATTCTGCGTAGATTTTTGTATTATGATGTTATACTCGTAATCCGGCCGGGGACGACATTTCCGCCGCCCCTGCCATCGAGACCCGCCATGACCAACAACCGCCTTCCTCCTGCAGTGCATTCGACGCTCGATTTGATCGGCGACACGCCGCTGGTCGAACTTACCCACCTCGACACCGGGCCATGCCGACTGTTCGCCAAACTGGAAAATCAAAACCCCGGGGGATCGATTAAGGACCGCGTTGCGCTTGCCATGATCGACGCTGCCGAGCGCGAAGGCCGGTTGGGCATCGGCGGCACCATCGTCGAGGCCACCGCCGGCAATACCGGCATCGGCCTCGCCCAGGTCGGCATCATGAAGGGCTACCGCATCGTCCTGGTCGTCCCCGACAAGATGGCGCGCGAGAAGGTCGAGCATTTGCGTGCGCTCGGCGCCGACGTGCGCATTACCCGTTCCGATGTCGGCAAAGGGCATCCCGAATATTATCAGGACAAAGCACAGAAGCTGGCGTCGGAAATCCCCGGCGCCTATTACATCAATCAGTTCGGCAACCCCGCCAATCCGGCCGCCCATTTGCGCACCACCGCGCCGGAGATCTGGCAGCAGATGGAGCACCGCGTCGACGCCATCGCCGTCGGCGTCGGCTCGGGCGGAACCTTGCGCGGCATCGGCACCTATTTTCGCAGCGTGTCGCCGCGGACCGAGATGATACTCGGCGACCCCGCCGGATCGGTGCTGGCGCCGTTCGTCAATACCGGCAAGATGATCGAGGCCGGTTCCTGGGCGGTCGAAGGCATCGGCGAGGACTTCATCCCGCCGAACGCCGATCTGTCGCTGGTATCGAAGGCCTATACCATCACCGACAAGGAAAGTTTCGATGCGGCGCGCCTGCTGCTTTCCAAAGAGGGCATCCTCGCCGGTTCGTCGTCGGGCACCCTGCTCGCCGCCGCCCTCCGGTATTGCCGCGAACAGCTCACGCCCAAACGGGTGGTGACCCTGGTCTGCGACAACGGCAACAAATATCTCTCCAAGGTCTTCAACGACACCTGGGCGCTGGAGCAAGGCATCGCACAACGGACATTGAACGGCAATTTGGGCGATCTGATCTCCCGCAGGTTCGATTCCGGCACGGCAGACGTCGTCAACCCGGAAGATACGCTGCTGATTGCCTACAATCGCATGCGCGCCGTCGACGTCTCGCAGCTTCCCGTCGTGTTCGGCAATCACCTGGTCGGCATCATCGACGAAAGCGACATCCTGGCCGCCGTCGAAGGGCCTGACATCGAACGCCCGCAACGCTTCAAGCTGCCGGTCAAGAAGGCGATGACCGGCAAACCGGAAACCCTGCAGATCGGCAGCCCGCTCGAAGCGCTGCTGCCGATTTTCGATGCCGGCAAGGTGGCGCTGGTCTGCGAGGGCGATAACTTTTTGGGCCTGATTACCCGCGTCGATCTCATCAACCATCTCAGGCTGCACGCATGAGCAAATCCGATCGCCTGGACTTTTCCACCCGCGCCATTCATGCCGGGCAGCATTGCGATCCGGCGACCGGCGCGGTGATCACGCCGATCTACGCCACCTCGACCTATGCCCAGGATAGCCCGGGCGTACACAAAGGATACGATTATTCGCGCAGTGCCAACCCGACCCGCGGCGCTTTCGAGCGCGTGCTGGCCGATCTCGAAAGCGGCACCAGGGGCTTTGCCTTCGCATCGGGTCTTGCGGCGATTGCGACCGTGCTGGAGCTTTTATCGCCCGGCGATCATGTCATCGCCGGCACCGACCTTTACGGCGGCTCGTTCCGTCTATTCGACACGGTGCGCAAGCGCTCGGCCGGGCTGAAATTCGGCTTCGTCGATTTGCGCGATCGCGATGCCGTCGAAGCGGCGATTACCCCCGAGACCAAACTGATCTGGGTGGAGACGCCGACCAATCCGTTGCTGCAGCTCGCCGACCTGGACGCCATCGCGGCGATTGCCAAGAAGCACGGCTTGATTGCCGCTGCCGACAACACCTTCGCCTCGCCTTACGTGCAGCGGCCGCTGGAGTTCGGCTTTGACATCGTGGTGCATTCGACCACCAAGTACATCAACGGCCATTCCGATCTTATCGGCGGCGCGGCCGTGGTCGGCGAGAATGCCGACATCGCCGAACGGCTGGCTTTTCTGCACAATGCGGTCGGCGCCATTGCCGGTTCGTTCGACAGTTTCCTCGCCCATCGCGGGGTGAAGACGCTGGCCCTGCGCATGCAACGCCATTGCGACAACGCGCTTGCCGTCGCCCGCTTTCTCGAAAGCCGCAACGACATCGCCCGCGTCCTGTATCCCGGCCTCGAAAGCCACCCCCAGCACGAACTCGCAAAACGGCAGATGCACGGCTTCGGCGGCATCGTTACCGCCGAACTGAAGAGCGATCTTGCCGGCACCAAACGGTTTCTCGAACGCACGCACCTGTTTGCCCTGGCTGAAAGCCTGGGCGGGGTCGAAAGCCTGATCGAACATCCGGCGATCATGACCCACGCCACCATCCCGCCGGAACAACGGCGGGCGTTCGGCATTTTGGATTCGCTGGTGCGGCTGTCGGTGGGGATCGAAGATCCCGGCGACCTTATCGCCGACCTGAGGCAGGCGCTGGACGGGTGACATATGTTCGGCGCCCAAACCGAAATGCCGTATTGGCGCGGCATGATCTACATGGACGTCAACGCCGCGTAGCGCGTTCTTCGCGAGGCGCGGACGAATGGTGCAGCGGAAGCTGCACCGCCCGCCTACCGAGCGTTGAAAAATGGGTCAATTGGATACCGGCATACCGAATATTTTACCGAGCGCTAAGGCGATGGCGCGCGACGAGGCCCGCCCCATAAAGCCTTGCGACGGGTTGTAGGTGACGATCAGCGTCTTGCCGATAATCTGGATCAGCGGCTTGCCGCTGGCTTGGAGGCGCACGGTATTGATTCGCCGAGCGAAGGCGCCGCGGGTCTGGGCGTCGGCGGCAAAGCGGGCTATGCCGCGCGCGGTGTTGCCGAGTGTGTCGTAAACCAGCCCCCTGAGCATTGCGTCGTTCGCCGTCGCACTCCAATCCGCGGTAAAACCAACATGGATGCCGCTGATGTAGGCGAGATGCGAGGCTTCGTCGTCGGCGGTGCCTATAAGCTGGCCTTGGCTGACCGACGGCAGATTGATGGCTGCCGCATCGCCGGTGCGGGTGGCGGGCAGACCGTCCGGCTGGTTGTCGGGGTAGATCGTCATGGCTCCCCAGCCGGCGACCTGGATGGCGATGGCACCGGAATCGTAGCGCAGCACCCGCCCACCCAACGAGCCGTAATCGGCATACAAAACATAGGTTTCGGCATCACCGGCAAAGTGCAGGAGAAAATCGTTGCGAACGCGCGAGAGGGTGAAGCGAACGGTATTGCCGGCTTGATAGTCTCCCAGCGTGATCGCACCGAAGCGCTGCTGCGACAGGCGGTCGTTCATCTCCGCCGCAGCCGGTTGGGCCAAGGCCAATAGCAACATCGTACAAAACAAACTCACGAACCCACGTTTGGGCATTTCCGGAATGTCTCGCTTCGTCACCGCCATATGGCAGCGCGGCATGCATGACTCGCGTCTTGATTGCAAGGCACGATGACGCACGAATAGGGCATTTTTATGCCCGACATGGCCGACGACGAAAATCCCCGCCATCGCGGCAGACGAAAAACGGCACGGCCGAATATACGCATACGGATAATCCGTCGTCATTACAGCCAATTCCGGTCATTAGGAACCGCAATTGGCTGTAGCTTTCTTTGTTGCCGCGCATTTTTGCGGCGAACCGGATTCCACTTCGCCGGAATGCGCTCTAGCGTCTCGATTCCACCGCCGACGCGGTCTTGCGCATGGCGGACCGAGGCCAGTGCGAAAATGCGTGGCATTGGCAGAAGGCGGGAATCCGGCTAAATCTTCCGTACGTTAACCTTTTACGCGAGGCAAGCCCGTGATTCCGTGCCTGGACAGTTTCAAAGCCCGTCGCACCATGACGGTGGGTGGCAAATCCTATGTCTATTTCAGCCTGACCGCGGCCGAGAAAAACGGCCTTAAGGGCATATCCCGCCTGCCTTTTTCGCTTAAGGTGCTGCTCGAGAATCTGCTCCGGCGCGAGGACGGCGTCACCGTCGCCAAGGCCGACATCCAGGCGGTGGCCGGCTGGCTAAAGACGCGCTCTTCGACTCGCGAAATCGCCTTCGCGCCGGCCCGCGTCCTGATGCAGGATTTGACCGGCGTGCCGGCGGTGGTCGATCTTGCCGCCCTGCGCGACGCCATGAAGACGCTGGGGGGCAATGCCAAGGCGATCAACCCGCTGGCCGATGTCGATCTGGTGATCGATCATTCGGTGATGGTGGATCATTTCGGCAACAAAGCGGCATTCAAGCAAAATGTCGCCGTCGAATACCAGCGCAACAAAGAGCGCTACGCTTTTTTGCGTTGGGGCCAGCAGGCGTTTGCCAATTTCCGGGTCGTGCCGCCGGACACCGGCATCTGCCATCAGGTCAACCTGGAGTACCTCGCCCAGACCGTCTGGACGCGCAAAGGCAAGGACAAGAAGGGCAAGACCGTCACCTATGCCTTTCCCGATACGCTGGTCGGCACCGATAGCCACACCACCATGATCGGCGGCCTGGCGGTGCTGGGCTGGGGCGTGGGCGGCATCGAGGCCGAAGCGGCGATGCTCGGCCAGCCGGTGTCGATGCTGATCCCCGAGGTGGTCGGCGTGCGCCTGACCGGCAAATTGCGCGAGGGCGTCACCGCCACCGATCTGGTGCTGACGGTGACCCAGATGCTCAGAAAGCACGGCGTGGTCGGCAAGTTCGTCGAATATTGCGGTTCCGGCCTCGATTCTCTGGCGCTGGAGGATCGTGCAACCATTGCTAACATGGCCCCGGAATACGGCGCCACCTGCGGCTTCTTCCCGGTGGACGCCGAGACCGTTCGCTACCTCAAGGCCACGGCGCGCAAGGCCCCCCGCGTGGCACTGGTCGAAAAATACGCCAAGGTGCAGGGGCTGTTCCGCCAACCCGGCGCGCCCGATCCGGTGTTCAGCGCGACGCTGGAACTCGATCTGGAAACGGTCGAGCCGTCGCTTGCCGGCCCCAGCCGGCCGCAGGATCGCGTGCCGCTGTCGGGCGCGGCCAATGCCTTCGCCTCGGCGCTACTCGACGTTTACGACAAGGGCGACGACGCCGCGCGCCGGGTCAAGCTGGAAGGCAGCGAACTATCCATCGGCCACGGCGACGTGGTGATCGCCGCCATCACCTCGTGTACCAACACCTCGAATCCGTCGGTGATGATCGGCGCCGGGCTGGTGGCCAAGAAGGCGGTGGAACGCGGCCTTAAGGTCAAACCCTGGGTGAAGACGTCGCTGGCGCCGGGGAGCCAGGTGGTTACCGAGTATCTCGTCAAGGCCGGGCTCGACAAATATCTCGACAAGCTCGGCTTCAATCTCGCCGGCTACGGCTGCACCACCTGCATCGGCAATTCCGGCCCCTTGCCCGAAAACGTGTCGAAGGCGATTTCCGAGGGCGATTTGGCGGTCTGTTCGGTGCTGTCGGGCAACCGCAATTTCGAGGGCCGGGTGCATCAGCAGGTGCGGGCCAACTATCTGGCCTCGCCGCTGTTGGTGGTGGCCTATGCCATTGCCGGCTCGATCAATCTCAACCTCACCAAAGAGCCGGTGGGCTACGACGCCGAGAACGATCCGGTCTATTTGCGCGACATCTGGCCGAGCCAAGCGGAGATCGCCGCGGCCATCCGCAAATCCGTCACCGCCGCCGCGTTCAAGAAGCGCTATGCCGACGTGTTCGCAGGCGATGCCAACTGGCGCAAGGTGAAGGTGAAGACGGGCGAAACCTACGAGTGGGATCCCGCCTCGACCTACATCAAGCAGCCGCCCTATTTTGCCGGGCTGACGATGCAGCCGCCCGCGGTGACCGACATCGCGGGTGCGCGCATTCTGGCGCTGTTCGGCGATTCCATCACCACCGACCACATCTCGCCGGCGGGCGCGATCAAGCCGGCGGCGCCGGCCG
>WSSedL1CaDRAFT_10001111_pt1 | contig 16709 bp, 14 predicted proteins | sample WetSurSL1Cattail_FD_9464 | JGI IMG/M metagenome (IMG submission 9464)
TGATATCTTTGGTCCCAAATCCTTGTTTCAATGGCTGAATATTGCGCATACCTATTATGGCAGGAGTGCACTTTGCGTTTTCTTGAATAAACCCAACAAAAGCATTACTGCTGTTAAAAGGCGTCAAAAGGCGATAAAGGAGCTTTCCGGAATGCTGGATTTCTGCCAGGAACTTCAATGTGAGGGAATGCTGGCAAAGGATGCGGCAAGTGACCCGGCAGAGTTGCTTTCGTATACCGAGGAGCAAACGAAGCGTTTCAGGAGCGATTGGATCATCAATCTGTTTTATTTACTGCCTGCCTCAGTAATATTGGCATTTGTGTTGTTTTTCCTGGGGGCGCCCATTCCGTTGTTTGTTCCGCTGCTGATATTGTCTGCACAGATGTTGATTTTTGCGATCGGCTTTAAGAAAAATGCATCCATCACCAACAATGTATATGGACTTCGGAAGAATCTCGGCGCATTTGGGAACCTGCTGCGCAGGATTGAAAAGGAAGAATTCCGGGATGAATACCTGTGTGAACTAAAGCAGGAGTTTTTCAGCAATAAAGAACCGGCCTCAGCCTCGTTGAAAAAGCTGGAAACAGTGACCAATGCGATTGATGTCAAATTCAGCACCGTGGCATATTTCTTATTGAATTTTATCCTGCTTTGGGATTATCACTGTGTATTTGCGCTGGAGGAATGGAAAAAGCAATATGGGAAGCAAATCAGAAGGTGGCTTGAGACGATTGGGCATATAGAAGCGCTCACCAGTCTTGCAGTACCGGGCCAGATTTATCCAGACTGGGCTTTCCCTGAATTTTCGGACAAAGGGTTGAGATTTGCCGCGGCAGAGCTTGGACACCCCTTGATATCGAAGGAGGTCTGTGTCCGCAATGACTTTGAAATAAGCAGCAGGGCATGCGTTATTACGGGGTCGAATATGTCGGGTAAAACGACGCTGCTCAGGACAGTAGGAATAACCCTTGTGTTGGCCTACTCGGGTGCGCAGGTATTTGCAGGCAGGCTCGATTGTTCGATAATGGAAATATTCACTTCCATGCGGATTCGTGACGATCTGAACAGCGGGATTTCCACATTCTATGCGGAGTTGCTGAGGATAAAGACAATTATAGATTATTCGCATAAGGAATTGCCGATGATTTATCTGATAGACGAGATCTTCATGGGTACCAATTCACCTGACAGGATCGCAGGTGCAAGGAGTGTATTGAAAAATCTGAGCAAAAGCTGGATCATCGGTTTGATATCAACACATGATTTTGAATTGTGCGATCTTGAGAATGAGAGCAAGGCAAGCATTAAAAATTATCACTTTACCGAAACCTATCGGAACAACGAAATCAAATTTGATTACAAACTGTGTTCCGGACGAAGCACGACCACGAATGCCAGATATCTTATGAAAATGGTGGGCATTGAATTGATGGAATAGGGGAGACCTATAACTGAGTTTATGGAAGGAGGTCAACTATGAAGGATTTGCTTATGGGTGTAAGCCACCTGAAACAATCGACAATAAGGATTCAGTCAAATAAGAATGAGGTGATTTATTTCGACCCCATACAAATTAACGGCACCCCCGGGGATGCTGATGTCATATTTATTTCACATAGCCATTATGACCATTTCTCTGTTGAGGATATAAAGAAGCTTGCAAAAATGGATACGGTTCTTGTAATGCCTGAAGATTGTGTTAAAGCGGCCAAGGAGGCTGGCTTGACCAATTCCGTGACGGTCCGGCCTTCCCGAAGCTATGAGGTGAAAGGTCTGAAGTTCAATACCGTACCTGCATACAATATCAACAAACACTTTCACAAAAAGGAGAGTAACTGGGTAGGGTATGTTGTGAATATAAACGATACCAGTTACTACTTTGCAGGTGATACCGACTTTATACCGGAGATGAAGGATATCAAGGCAAGTGTGGTATTCCTCCCGGTAGGAGGCACTTATACGATGACGTCGAAGGAAGCGGTGGAAGCGGCGAATACCATTAACCCGCTGGTTGCCGTTCCGATCCACTTCGGCGATATAGTCGGCACGGCGGACGATGCCACAAATTTCATAAACGGTTTGAACTCAACTATAAAAGGTATCATTCTATAATCTTTCTTTATAATAGAATTAATGATGTGAACGATCTAGTAAATCAAATCTTATTCATGGGGGATGGTCAGCTATGGACAAAAAGTTTCCAAGAACCGAAGTCAGCGGTATTTCACTTTCAAGAATGATCATTGGCACGAACTGGCTGCTTGGCTGGAGTCATACCGGACCTGCTGCCGACCAGCTTATCAAATCGGCAAACCCGACAGGGGAAGCGATGTTTCCATTATTGAAAAGGTTTGTTTCAAATGGTGTCGATACCATAATGGGACCAATTAGCAGTCAGCCTGTCATGCTTGACGCGATCCGCCTTACCCGGGAACGGACCGGTAAGAAGTTGATTCTTGTTGATACGCCGATCATCAACGTGGGAAACGATGTACAAGCGCGCAGGGAAGCTTATGAGACAATAAAACAGAGTGCAGCCATAGGCGCCTCGCTTTGCCTGCTGCATCATTCCAGCGTTGAGAAGCTGGTGCGGAAGGACAGCGAGACGATTGAAAGAATTGTGGATTATACAGAAATGATACGGGAGCAGGGGATGATACCCGGCCTGTCGGCACACATGCCTGAGCTTATTGTCTATGCCGACATGAATGGCTATGATGTTGAAACCTATATACAGATCTATAATTGTATGGGCTTTCTGATGCAGGTCGAGGTCGAGTCCGTCGCAAAAATCATCCATAGTGCGAAAAAACCGGTAATGACCATTAAACCGATGGCTGCAGGAAGGGTTACCCCATATGTCGGTTTGAATTTCGTATGGAATACGATCAGGCCGGGCGACCTGGTCACAGTCGGGTGTATGACCGAACAGGAGGCAGAGGAGGATATCGAGATCTCCATGGCTGCAATTGAGCGCCGATTCCCCGACATAGGCCCACGTTCCAGCCCGGCTCCGGACCAGGCTGCTTTTTCAAATAAATAACGAGGCGAAAGATGATCTTTAAATTTTCAAAAGATAATCCAGGGTATTGCAGCCCTGGGTTTTCTATTTATTTCAGTAACCTGTGTTTTAAATCTTCAAGTGCTTCTTTGTATTGATGATGCTGTAAATCAGAAAAAGCATGCAACAATCTCTTCTGACCGAAAATCGACTTATTAAGAAACTCCTCACGTTTCTCATTCAGCTCTGCTATTTTGGCTTTCGGATGCTCCAGTACACGCTCCAGAGTTGTCCTGTAGTCTTCCATTACTTCATTGGCAGCAGCCTTTTGCTCATCGAAAGCGTTCATAAAGGTGTCTCCTTTTTCCTTAATTGAGATACTTTCAGTTGAAATCATCTCTCCAAGATTGTCAGAAAGTTCTCTGATTTTTAAGGCAATATCATTGAGTTGTTTGAGCTGCAGGTTAATCTTGAGTATGGATTGTACGGTTGCTGTAATATCAACTGCCAGTACTATGAAGAAAGCTGCCAGCAGAACCTTTCCTGCTGAAACTGGTATACTGTCAACAAAATCATAAATGATGGGCTGTATCACCTTCACTACAAGTAAGCATCCAATTCCCCACACAAGTGAAAATTTTAAACAGATATATCCACTGATATTGAAAGGATAACTAGAATAGTCCCACCATTTCTCATGAAATGTTTTTTCCAATACCCATCCCGTCAGCCATTCCAAAGCTGAGGTTAAAATCACCGAGCCAACAAACAATATAAGTATATTATCCTTCAAAGGAGTCAATACTGTCAGCACAGTTACAACGCCGAACCCGTAAACTGGGCATAATGGTCCATTCAGAAAACCACGATTAACAAACCTTCCATGACTGGCAGCATCATAAGCGACCTCCAGGCACCAGCCTATAAAGGCATAAATGAAAAAGAACCAGATATATAAATACACCTACTCAAACCCCGCTTTCAAAACAAATGCATCACTTCTGCACTCCGGAAAATTAAGTTTTATTTCTGAGAATAGTATATCATTTCCCACCTGTTATTCCTAATATCACTGAAGGAACGGCACAAATTGAGTGCAGGTAAGGACATTGACACTTATCCCGGCTTTTAATGAGGTCAATAGCGGCTGCAAAGTTTTTCAATTATGCCGACTCATTACCATAACTCTTGAATCGTCATACACGATAAATTTCTGTTTGAATGTTTTTCATTGTATATAGCGGGGAATTATTGTTATAATCGACATGAAAAGAATAAAAAAATTTTTGTGATACATAATGTTCAGCATTTGGAGGTTTTGTATGGAAAATTCGCGTTTTGAACAGCAAATGAAATTCCTTCTGGAAATAGACGCATTAAAATCGATAGTCCGCCAGAATTATCTTTCGGATGGTTCGCGGAGAGAGAACGATGTCGAACACTCCTGGCATCTTGCTATGATGGTCATGGTGCTGGCGGAGCATTTCGAGGGACTGGACGTACTCAGAACGATAAAGATGGCGCTGATACATGATATTGTCGAGATATTTGCCGGAGATACTTTTGCTTACGACGAGAAGGGGTATGAGGATAAAGACGAGCGCGAGCAATTGGCGGCAAAAAAGATATTTTCCATGCTCCCGGAAGATCAGGAGAATGAATATACTGAGCTCTGGAAAGAATTTGAAGCAATGGAGTCGAAAGAAGCTTTATGCGCATCAATAACGGATAGAATACAGCCTCTGGCAATGAATTCCGGATCTGAAGGTAAGATGTGGCTTAGCAAAGGAGTTACTGCCGAAATGGTGCGCAAGCGCAACAGGATCGTACTGGATAAAGCGCCCGGTTGCATCAAAGAATATGTGGAAGATCTGATAAGGGCGGGATCTGAAAAAGGATATTTTGCAAAAGTGGAATAAGTTGCAGAGATTCTACAAAACAGAGAAAGAAATAAGTAGAAGGAGTAAAAAATGAAAGAGCTGTTCAAAGAAAACAATATAGATGCCTCATTACTGAAAGCACTTGAGGCGGAGAAAATTACAACGCCTACTGAAGTACAAAAAAAGGTCATTCCCGAAATGCTCGGGAACAAGGATTTGATCGTGCAGTCCGAAACAGGCACCGGCAAGACACTGGCGTATCTCATTCCGTTATTCTGTAAAATAAACGCGGCGGTCAGGGAGATGCAGGCGATCATCCTTGTGCCGACGCATGAACTGGCAATACAAGTGCTGCGGGTCATAGAGCTGCTGTCCCGGAATTCCGATATAAAGATAAGTGCCGCGCCGATTATCGGGAATGTCAATATAGACAGGCAGATCGAGAAGCTGAAGGAGAAACCTCATATTATCGTAGGTTCGTCCGGCAGGATCCTGGAGTTGATCAAGAAGAAGAAAATATCAGCCCATACGGTTAAGACGATTGTTCTTGATGAAGCAGACAGGTTGTTGAGCGACAGCGATATAGAAAATGTCAAAGCAGTTATCAAGAGTACCATGCGGGACAGGCAGCTGCTGATGTTCTCTGCGTCCATATCAAAAGAAGCAGAGGCTCGCGGGCGCGAAATCATGAAGGAGCCGGAGATCATACGGGGCGAAGCGGCAACATCTGTTCCCGATACGATAGAGCATGTTTATTTTGAGACGGAACAGCGGGAAAAGTTTGAGGTGCTGCGTAAAGTTGCCGGAATAATGAAACCGCAAAAGGCGATCGTATTTACCAGTGGAATCGAAGAAGCCGAAATTGTTACGGAGAAATTGAAGTATCATGGATTTAAAGTCGAGAGTATCCATGGGACCAATAGAAAGGAAGAACGTAAAAAAGCCCTGGAAGGCTTTAGAACGGGCAAAGTCCAGCTGTTGGTCTCCTCTGATATCGCATCCAGAGGGCTTGATATAGAAGGCGTCACGCATATCTTCAGTCTGAATGCGCCTGAACAGCCGAAGGACTACCTGCACAGGGCAGGCCGGACCGGAAGGAATGGGAATACAGGTATTTCGATATCAATTGTGAATGAACGCGAGATTCAGTTGATAAAAAAGTATGAAAAAGCCTTTCATATAACAATCGTTGCAAAGGACATGTACAAGGGTCAAATAATCGATGCGGGAAAAAGAGACGCCAGGAGTTTCCGAGCAGACTCTTAGTACACTGTAAACTCTAAAACTTTTTATCAAATAGCTTACAATGTCTTCCTGAGTATTAGCGAAGGATCTTAGGCGGCCAGGATTCTTCGCTGCGCTCAGAATGACAAACATTTAGATGTTACAATATTCTAGCGGGAAACCTAAATAAAGCTGCCTGAAAATTGGCAGATCAGGCAGCTTTAAACAGGATAGGAAAAGGCAAGTCACCCCAGTGAATTAATAAAGTGATCTGCATTGCCGAAAAGGATTGCTTTTCGTTCATCCTCGCTCAGATCGAGTCTCAGGAACCTTTCCAACTCTTCTTCATGATCCCACATGGGATAGTCCGAGCCGAAAAACATTTTTCGGACACCATGCTGCCGGATCATTTGGACTGCCTTTTCAGGAGTCAGGAAAGCAAGTGCACTGGAGGTATCCATGTATAGGTTTCTTCCAATAAGGTATTCCGCAGACTCGTCCCACATCCGGTATCCTCCGAAATGAGCCGCTATTACGACCAGATCCGGAAACATGTCCAATATTCTGACAAGCCTTACAGGACTTGATGAATCCCTGTTCTCATCGCCCATGTGGATCAGAACGGGCAAGCGGCCTTCAATTGCGCTATAAACCGGAAGCATATCTTCATCATCTATATTGAACCTTTGAAATTCCGGATGAAGCTTAATTCCTTTCAGACCAAGTCCAATGACCCGTGCGACTTCCGTATCTGCATCGGCAAGACCAGGGTGGAGAGTACCGAAGCCGATCATCCCGCTGTTTGCCGATACAACGCCGGAAACGTAATCGTTGATTGTCGTTACCTGATCTACATTTGTCGCAGAGGAATGGACGACATATTTGCTGACACCTATCCTGCCTCCGCTTTCAAGCAGACCGTCCACTGTGCCCGGCCCAGACATGGGTATATTGTAGTAACTGCCTATGGATGCTACAGCGCGGCTTGCGATCCTGTCAGGGAATATATGCGCATGCATGTCGATAACCTGATATTTGAATTCATTCATTATTATCACTCATTCAATTTATTAATTTTAATCAATTTAAATAATACCACTGCTTCTTACAAAGTGGAAGATTGAATATGTCAATATTGTGGTAAAATAATGCGGATACGTTATCAACCCGAAACTTTATATTGACAGCGTACCAGTGTAAAATGTCCACGAAAAGAGGAGATAGGAATGATTAACAGTATTAAGGATACAACACTGCTGAATAATGGCGTAAAAATGCCATGGCTCGGGCTTGGAGTATGGAAGGTTGAAAATGGCAATGAGGTCACATCTGCCGTAAAGATGGCGATACAAGCCGGTTACTTGAGTATTGACACAGCAGCGGCCTATGGGAATGAAGAAGGTGTAGGAAAAGGCATAAGGGAAAGCGGTATCCCAAGAAGTGATTTATTTATCACGACGAAGGTGTGGAATGCAAGTCACGGTTACGAATCCACTTTACAGGCTTTTGAGGAAAGCAGAAAAAAGCTTGGACTGGAGTATCTGGATCTGTACCTGATTCATTGGCCTGTGAAAGGCAAATATACCGAGACCTGGCGTGCTTTTGAAAAGCTTTACAGGGAGGGTGCAGTGCGCGCAATTGGCGTGAGTAATTTCCAGGAGCATCATCTGCTGGATATCTTCGAAACCTCCAAGATCAAACCAATGGTGGATCAGGTAGAATTGCACCCCTTGCTTTCACAGAAAAAACTGCGTGATTTCTGCAAAATACACAAAATACAGATAGAGGCCTGGAGCCCATTGATGCAGGGAAATCTTGACCTACCGCTGCTGACGGAGCTTGCAGGCAAATACGGAAAATCGGCTGCACAGATCGTGCTGCGTTGGGATCTTCAAAATGAGATCATTACAATACCCAAATCGATACATGAAGCCAGAATAGCAGAAAACTCCGATGTATTCGACTTCGAACTTTCAGATGACGATATTGCTTCGATAGATGAATTGAACAGGGATAAGAGGTTCGGTTCCGACCCCGATAATTTCAATTTCTGATTACCGGTCATTTATGAAGTAAATCCGACTAAAATTAAATTAACATATCCAATCTATATGAATAGTGTATTCTAAACTAAATCCAAGGATTATCTGATATGATAAATCAGACGATCCTTTTTTGTTAAAAAGAGAGATTGACTCGGATAAGATACATGTGTTACTGTTTATTAAATGACTATAAACAAGTAACCCGGTGCAAAAGGACTGAAGATAAAAGGTTCTGCACTTAGCTACCCAAGAGAACCAGGAGAACCCAATGAGGGAATTGATTATATCGAAATTTAGCGTAAAGACGACGAAAACACGCAGCTTCAGTGAATATATCAATTGTATCGAGGACCTGATCCATGATGATATAATAGACTCAATGAACGGTTTCATACAACATGGCAGCGTTACCTGCTTCGACCACAGCCTTTCAGTTTCATATTACAGCTATGTTGTCTGCAGACTTCTTCACATGGACTATCGTTCAGCGGCAAGAGGCGGCATGCTTCATGACCTGTTCCTTTATGACTGGCATAAAACCAAGCTGATCGGCGGCAAGCACGGCTTTACACATCCGTATACCGCACTTAGAAACGCAAATGAACACTTTCTTCTCAATAAAATGGAGAAGGATATCATTGTAAAGCATATGTGGCCGTTGACAATATTTCTGCCGAGATACAAGGAAGCATATGTAGTGTCATTTGTTGATAAATACATTGCTTTACGTGAAATAGGAAAATTTCTTAAGATAAAAGTGGCGGAATATAGGAATGCTTCATTAAGCGGAATTTGATTTATACCTGACTCAACGATCAGCCCCAATCCTTTTTCCCATTATATATTAATAAAATGACATAAAAATCACCTGGCAAGGGGTGATTTTTTATGTCGGATATGCGTTTACAAGGCAGAGTGCAGAGTTAATGCAATGCACTTTTTGCAGTGAATTTCTTGATGTTTATTATCACGTTTTGAGAAAGCTTCTGAGGTTATCATTATAAAAACAATGCTTTTGCGGATGAACTGCAGCAACAAGCCGGTAATTCATCGGGAAAATTCAACGTTGACTTATGCAGGGCATTCTTGTAACATTTAGGGGCAGGCTTATGATTTGTTTTATGGAGGTACATTATGAGCAGGATGGGCACAGAGATATGCAGATTGAGAAAGGAAGCCGGAATGACCCAGAAGCAGCTTGCAAAGCAGATGGGCGTGACTGAGCGTTTTATAGAGGAAGTGGAAACCGGCAAGAGGGTGTTGAACAGTGAATTGATTACCAGGGTATCCAAAGCGCTGCGTCAGGAAGTGGGAAAGCTGGATTTGTTTGATGAAGCGGAGGTAAGCCGGAGGCCGGAGCCTGATATAACTGTTAAAAAGGTGATAGAAAAGCCTGTACAGGCGATTTGGACGGATGCTTTGGCTGGTGTGATCATGACAGTCCCGGTATTTGACGGCAAGATGGATAAAACAGTTGGAACAAGGCAGCTGCCAATTATTGCGAACAAGGTGGAAGGCTTTCCGAAGGACAAGGTGTTTTATCTGACAATTGAAGATAATGAAATGTCCGGCTTCAGGATCGCAAAGGGTGATTTGGTGCTTGCCTGCGGAGTCCAGGAAATAGAGAAGGATGCTATATACTTTATTGAATTTGCAGGCAGAAAGCTGATACGCCAAGTAAAGAGGCTGGATCAGGACAAGCTGCTGCTTGTTGGAAACAGCGGGAATTTAACGACAGAAACCGTAAAAAAGGGCGAAATAAAGGCACTTGCCAGGTTACTCCGCCTTGAGGTTATATTATAGAGCTTATACGGCATTCTCCGCTTCGCGCGTACGCAGTACGGAAACCCATTTCATTCGCACGATGAAGATGGTTGTTATAATGGCAGCCATGTAGTTTGAAAACAGATTGCCCCAGAAGACAGAATAGAAGCCTAGAAAATGCTCTGTCGCGAGGATAAATATATACCGGAGCAGCCAAATCCTTAAAACACTTGCAAACAGCGTGATACCGGTCCGCCCGAGCCCGATGAGGGCTCCCTGCTGCACCATGCACACGCCGAAGCCGACGACGGAATAAGTGTATATATGCAGGGCTCTGTTGGCAACGTCAAGAACGTCGGCGTCCCTTGTGAATAGTATTGTCAGGTGTGACGACAACGGTACGACAATGGCAATAAGGATTGCTGCAGTAACGGCGCTGATGATACAGCCTGTAATACAGGCTTTCTTTGCCCTTTCACTTTGCCCCGCACCAACACTCATGCTGACCATTGTTGTGACAGAGGAGCCGAAGGCTGATGGCAGGATGAAACAGATGGAAGTGATATTGCCGGCAATACCTTGACCGTTCATGACGATAGGCCCGTATTTTTCTATTTCATTATTGATCAGAAAGAAGCCGAAATTCAGTATCAGGCTTGACAGTGCGGATGGCGCCCCTATCCGGAAAAGATCCCTGATAATCCCTCTTTCAAATTTTAATCCGGTCATTTCCAGCTTTTCACTGCTGTTCCCGACAAACAGCTCGAAGTACATCCAGATACTAATCAAAATATTTGCAAGAAGCGTTGCTGCAACGGAACCGGCGACACCCCAGCGGAAAACTGCGATGAAAATAAAATTGAAGGCGATTTTCATGATCAGCATCAGAAGCATTCTGACAAATGCAGCTTCCGGCTTACCGCTGGCGTTTTTAATGGCATTATAGATTGCCTCCAGGAAAAGAAAGGGCATAACCAGAGCGTTCAAGGATAAATATAAAAATAAATCATGTGAAATTGAAGGTGTGACACTGCGTGAAATGGGGAAGGAAACTGCTACAAGCAGCGGTGCTACAATCAGTCCAATTAAAAATGCGAAAAAGAAAATCTGAGAGGAAACCTTCCGCGCTTCACCATATTCACCTCTGCCGTTGGCCTGGCCAATGATAGCCATACCTGCGACGCTGAGCCCCTGAGCCAGAGCCCCCGTCATATTGATGATCGGGGCTGAATAAGTGATCGCACTGGCAGCAATGGTGCCGGCAAAATTATTAATAAAAATACCATCGACAACAGGTATGGCAGACTGGACCAGGCCCATCATAAGCGCCGGAACGGACAATAACATTATGGTCTTTGTAATGGGCCCTTTTAGAATTAAGTCCCGTCTTTGTTCCGTACTTTGCTGCAAAAATTTTAAGTGCACCTTGACTTTGCCAGCTTTCTTTTGTGATATCTGACGATTATACTCTTTTATGCGGCATGGGTCAACGCGACGGTAGAGATATTTATGTAAACCTATAAAACGGAATCCTTTCTGATCGGGAATCTCTATAAATCTTATAAGCTTTTCTGATAACGATAGTGATTCATGACGATCGGTTTGAATAAATTGTGGACATTATCCTTGACGCGCCGGATACATTATGGAAAAATAGATTTTATAGAACGATTGTCAGCCGGTACAGTATGAGAACACACTTCCGATATGGCGTGAACAGGAGCGGACACATGATGACGAAGTCGATGAAATTGGATAAAATAACACTTGGTGTATGCTATTATCCCGAGCACTGGAAGGAAGAACTATGGGAGAGAGATCTGAGACGGATGCTCGAATACGGGTTGGAAGTGATTCGTATTGCAGAATTTGCATGGAATAAGTTTGAACCCGAAGAGGGAGTGTTCACCTATGAGTTTTTTGACAGGTTTATGGAATTGGTCAATAAAGTTGGTCTCAAGGTGATATTTTGCACACCGACTGCCACGCCGCCAGCCTGGCTGACTGATAAATACCCCGAGGTACTTAATGCGGATGTGAACGGTACGCTTTACAGACACGGCCTTCGAAGGCATTACAACTACAATTCCGAAATATATAGGGAGTTTACAGCCAGAATCACGGAGAAAATCGCATCTCATTATGGCTCGAATCCGGAAGTTATTGGCTGGCAGATCGATAATGAACTGAACTGCGAAACAAATGTGTTCTATTCAGAAGCTGACCACAAAGCTTTCCGGTGCTTTATGAAGGAAAAATTCAAGACACTGGATACGCTGAACGATGCCATGGGGACTGTCTTCTGGAACGAGACCTATACTTCGTGGAAGGAGCTGTACCTGACAAGACCTACGATCAATGGAGTAAACAATCCACATCTTTCACTGGAAGAGAAACGCTTCTTTTCATACTCAGCTATATCATTTTGCAAGCTGCAGGCAGATATTATCAGAAAGCATGCCGGAGCAGGGCAGTTTATCACGACAAATGGAATCTTCGGCCATCTCGACAGCCATGAGATGACGGATGCCGCACTTGATTTCATCACCTATGACAGCTATCCGAACTTTGCATATGATCTGGATTCACAAGTTCAGAAATGGGCTATAGATACCATGAAAGACCGCAAATGGTCCTGGAACCTGATGATCGCCGGATCCATCTCTCCTGTTTTCGGTATTATGGAGCAGCAGTCCGGAGCAGGGGGATGGGATGCGCGCATGAGGCAGACTGCGCCGAAGCCTGGGCAAATGAGGCTCTGGAGTATGCAGTCCATTGCGCATGGAGCCGATTATATCAGCTACTTCCGCTGGCGCACCTGCTGGATCGGTAACGAGATATACTGGCATGGGCTGAACGATTATTCCAACCAGCCAAACCGCAGGCTGGAGGAACTGAAGACAATCAGGGATGATGTCGGAAAATTGCGCAGCGTTGCCGGAGCGGAGTCTAAAGCTGACATTGCTCTTGTCAAGGATTATGACAATGAATGGGATGGCGAACAGGACAAATGGCATGGCCCATTGCAAAAAATGAGTGAGGCCGGCTGGTTTGCCGCTTCGCAAATATCGCATACGCCTATGGATTTGATCTTTCTGCGCAGCAGTAATCTCAGGAGGACGACTGTTGAGGAATTGTTGAAATACAAGCTGCTGATATACCCGCATGCAACAATTCTGACGGAGGAAACGGCTGAACTACTCAAAGCTTATGTTAAAAAGGGCGGGACATTGGTTATGGGCGCCCGTACCGGTTACAAGGACAAATTCGGACGCTGCCCGATGCGCCCCATGCCTGGTTTTGCCGGGGAGATTTGCGGCGTGCGGGTAAGTGATTATACCTTTGTCGGACCGTTGGATGGCCCGGAATTTGCATTGTGGGACGGCGAGGAATTGGAGGCGCCTGTTTTCAACGATATTCTTGATGTACTTGATGGGGCGCAGGTGCTTGCAACGTTCAAGGGCAACTATTATGACGGTTCCCCCGCGCTGGTCCGGAATACGCTGGGCAAGGGGACTGCATATTATTTTGGCGCAGGCTTCAGCGAAAATTCCGCACTTGTGTTTTTGAAAAAGCTTGGTTTCGCAAATCCATACGAAGCTATCCTTGATCTTCCGGTTGAAGCTGAACTGGCTGTAAGGTCGAAGGAAGGTAAGGATACCATTTTCATTCTGAACTATATGCGTAACTCAGTCGACATTAACATAAAGCAGCCAATGACCGATCTGCTGTCAGGGAAGAAGCTGTCGGGAAAGATAGAGCTTGGCGGATATGGTGTCATGATTCTGGAGTAATTCCAGTTTTTTCATATTCAACTTTTAGGTTTTCTAATATAGAAGTATGGCACATGTTCCCTACATTCAGAGCGGCCATGGATGACCGCCCTTATACTTTATGCTCCTTAATCCAGTTGACAATATACTCTTGAGCAAAGCTCCCATCAGCGATACCAAGTCCTAAGCTTACTAATTCTCTTTGATCGTATCGAAGAATTACCTTGTTATATTCCAGAAATCTACACCGCCTGTCGCTTGAATCATTTTTGTATGCAGTTGAAGCACCTGAATAATTGAAACGTGCTTCATTTACTAATTCCTTGAAAGCTTTCATATTATTTGCAAGCACCCTATCAGCTATATCATCAATTTTTTCTTCATCTGATTTTGCCTATTGATTGCAGTTATTGAATCCTCTCGTTTTGCCTTTCTTATTATAATTTTATTATCCATTACTCTTTCCATCCTTATTAATCAATATGCAGAGCTCACATTTTCATCCGACGGCGGAGCCGGGGCGACGTCTGACGAATAAAATTTCATATAACTACTGTTACTGCGACACTATATCATATAAGTCAATACAGTAGTTGAATATACGACGTGTATCGCAGTAATCTCCTTCAGATTACTATTCACATCTCCATTAATCCAGTGAATTGCTTCACCTACTTACAAAATCATATCACTTCAATGTTATATTATGGAAAACAATAAGTCAAGCATACTGTCAGAGTAAATTTTATACTGCTTCAACTACTGTCCAGACCCATTTATACAATAAAGGAGGGTTTACTTATAAATTACAGGCATTATCCTTGACGATTGTGGCACATTATGAAAAAATGGATTTCATAGAACGAATTAATTTTTGGAGATGCTACAAAACAATGAAGGATGTCACTGCAGCAATTATTTTAAAAGAGAATAAGGTGTTGATCGCCCAACGGGCGCAGAATGAGATGATGGCGGGTATGTGGGAATTTCCGGGCGGGAAGATCGAACCGGGTGAAACTCCTCAGCAGTGTCTCAGCCGCGAGATCAACGAAGAGCTTGAGGTCAGGGTTGAAGTGCTGGACTTTTTCGGAGAAAGCATCTACCGGTATGAACATGGCGAAATCAGGCTGCTTGCTTACTACTGCAGGTGGATCTCAGGAGAATTCACCCTGCATGTCCATAGCTGTATAAAATGGGTCGGGAGAGACGAACTTAATAGCTTTGACTTTGCACCGGCTGATGTTCCTTTGGTTGAAAAGTTGAAATCCTTTCTGAATTAACATTTGAAGGAGTATTGATTCTGTGAAGGCGTTCACAAGCAAGGGTACATTATCTGGCCTGCAAGTTTACTCACGGGATGATATTTGTCTCTACGTCTCTTCCGGGGGTTATTCTTATCTCTTCCAGTGTTGGTTCCTGTCCCTACCAGGGCCTTTTATTTTCCGGATTGTATCTTGGCGAATTGATGACCAGATCGTCATCTTTCATTTGCAAAGGTATTGTCGAGACCACGATATGCTTGTGCTTGCGCAGCTCACGTTCAATATAGACACTTGTCCGGTTGTGCAGGATTTTGTGCCACCATTTCTTCAGGATGAATTGCGGCAGAATCACTGTAATCATTTCACCGGTCTGATAATCGTATTCGGCTGATTCTATGAACTTCAGCAAAGGATCTACGACTTTTCTGAAAGGAGAGTACCTTACGATCAATGGTATGTCTGTATTGAGCTTGTCATAGGTGGCGCGGATTTTATTTTCGTTTTCTTCATTTATGGCAACTGAAAAGGCTACCACATTGTCAGATATGGTACTTGCATATCTTAATGCCCTCAAACTGGATTGGTTCACGCTTTCTATCGGTACGATGACCCTGTTTTGATAATGGATTTTTGTTGGGTCAACTGTATTGAATGCTTCAAGATCGACTCTCAATTGTCTAGATATGGCAAAATAATGTTTTTTGACCTTAAGCATCAGAAACATCAGTATCGGCACCAGAAAAACGACAATGTATGCGCCTTCACTGAATTTGAATACGGCAATGATTATTACAACAATTGCTGTTACGAAGGCGCCGAGTCCATTGACTGCAGCCTTAAACATCCAGTTTTTATCCTTTCTCCTTAACCAGCGCAGCAGCATGCCGCTTTGTGAAAGTGTAAAGGAGATGAAAACGCCAATGGCATAAAGTCCGATCAAACGCGAGACATCCGCCTGGAAAATGATAATCAGAAGGGTTGCAATGATTGATAATATGATTATTCCATTTGAATAACTCAGTCTGTCGCCGCGCATTTTCAACTGGCGGGGTACGAACCCGTCATTTGCCATTACCGAGATGAGCATCGGGAATCCGGAAAATGCGGTATTTGCGGCAAGAACCAGAATAATCAGCAAAGAACCTGTAATAGAATAGAACATTGTAGTATTCAGAAAACCCGTACGTCCGAATATTTCATCCGCCATCTGTATCAATACCGTCTGCTGACCTGCTCCAGGAGTAGCATGGTAAATATTCGCCAGCACCGAGGTGCCTCCGAAAAGTACAAGGATGATAACAGCCAGCAACAGCAAAACCGTTTTTGCATGTTTGGCTGCGGGCTCCCTGAAATTCGGGACTGCGTTGCTTACTGCCTCAATACCGGTTACAGCGGCACAGCCGTTTGAAAAGGCGCGTAAAATGAGTACGAGAGATACAGAACCTATGCCGTAATATCCCGAAACAGGGGGGATGGCCTCCGGAACCGGTACTCCTGTAAAATATTTGTAAAAACCTACTCCCAACATTATAAGGATCGCAATGATAAATAAATAGGCAGGAAGCCCGAACATCCTGGAGGATTCTCTGATCCCGCGCAGATTGCCGAGGGTCAATAGTAGTACAATGAAAATGCATATTTCAACAGTAAATGGCCTTAAGCCCATAAATGCGGATGTCAGCTGCTGAACACCTGAAGAGACACTCACCGCCACAGTCAGTACATAGTCGATCGACAGGGATGCGCCCGCCGCCACTCCG
>WSSedL1CaDRAFT_10001112_pt1 | contig 16680 bp, 14 predicted proteins | sample WetSurSL1Cattail_FD_9464 | JGI IMG/M metagenome (IMG submission 9464)
GGTTTGAAATTCAACCAGCCAAAAAACTGATGAAAATTACCGGAAATAACAACGATAAAGTTCCTGTAACCAATAGCTCTATTCCTGTTGGATGCTTTGTAAAACATGCTGTTTTCGGAATTGGTAAGGTATTGGAAACAAGCATAGTGAGCGGAAATGAGAAAGCTGAAATCGATTTCGGAGAAAAAGGAGTAAAATCGCTTTTACTTAAGTTTGCAAAACTGGAAGTATTGAAGTAGATTTTTTATCAACAATCGCTTTTTGATTCAAAATAATCTATATCTTTGTAAGATTCATTTTTGCAAATCACATACAAACAATCAATAATTTAACAATATAAAACAAACAAAACTATGGCAGAAAAAGCAGCTGAAGGTAGTAACAAACCTTCATTGGAAAAGCTGAAAGCATTGCAACTGGCAATGGACAAAATAGAAAAAGACCACGGAAAAGGCACCATTATGAAAATGGGAGATACCAAAATTGAAGATATGGCTGTTATCTCAACCGGTTCCATAGGCCTGAATGTGGCTCTTGGCGTTGGAGGTTATCCACGCGGTCGCGTCATCGAAATTTATGGTCCTGAATCATCGGGTAAAACCACTCTGGCCATTCATGCCATTGCCGAAGCTCAAAAGGCAGGCGGAATTGCTGCTATTATCGATGCGGAACACGCTTTCGACCGCTTTTATGCTGAAAAGTTGGGCGTCAACACTGATGAGTTGTTGATCTCGCAGCCCGATAATGGAGAACAGGCACTTGAAATTGCAGATCAATTGATTCGTTCGTCAGCTATCGATATTATTGTAATCGACTCAGTGGCAGCACTTACTCCAAAAGCTGAACTCGAAGGGGATATGGGTGATTCGAAAATGGGTCTTCAGGCACGTTTAATGTCGCAGGCTTTACGAAAATTAACTGCCAATATCAACAAAACAAACACTACCTGTATATTTATCAATCAGTTACGTGATAAAATCGGAGTTATGTTCGGGAATCCAGAAACAACAACCGGTGGTAATGCACTGAAATTCTATGCATCTGTTCGTTTGGATATTCGTCGTATAGGTCAATTGAAAGATGGAGAAGAAGCTATCGGAAACCAAACCCGCGTAAAGGTGGTAAAAAACAAAGTAGCTCCACCCTTCCGTAAAGCAGAATTTGATATTATGTTTGGTGAAGGTATTTCTAAAACCGGTGAAATTCTTGATTTAGGTGTAGAATACGGCATTATCAAGAAAAGTGGTTCATGGTTCAGTTATGGCGATACCAAAATAGCTCAGGGACGCGATGCTTCAAAATTGGTGATCAAAGACAATCCGGATTTGGCTGCCGAACTCGAAGAAAAGATTGTAGCTGCTATAAAAGGCGGAAAAGAATAGTTTTATACTTTCAATATAATCAAAAACTGCTGACAAATGAATTGTCAGCAGTTTTTTGTATTTTACTCGCTATTGAATTAAATTCCGGCAATAGCTTTAATATCAGCAATAATTGATTTGGCTAACTTATCAGCCTCATCCATCGAACCAGCTTCGGAATAAATACGAATAATAGGTTCGGTATTCGATTTACGCAGATGCACCCAACCATTATCGAAATCAATTTTAACGCCATCAATATCGTTTACATCACACGTTGCGTATTTTTCTTTAATGGCTTTCAGAACTGCATCCACATCGATTGCAGGAGTAAGTTCAATTTTATTCTTCGAAATAAAATATTCGGGATAAGTTTTGCGTAGTTCCGATACTTTCATTTTCTTTTTAGCCAAAAGCGTCAGAAATAAAGCAACTCCCACCAACGCATCACGCCCATAATGACTGGCAGGATAAATCACACCGCCATTGCCTTCGCCTCCGATAACAGCTCCGGTTTCTTTCATTTTGGTTACCACATTCACTTCACCTACAGCCGCTGCATTGTATTCGCAACCATAAACTCGGGTCACATCGCGTAAAGCACGGGTAGAACTCAGATTGGAGACAGTATTTCCCGGTGTGTTTTGCAGCACATAATCAGCTACAGCAACCAATGTATATTCTTCACCAAACATCGAACCATCTTCGCAAACAATCGCCAGACGATCTACATCCGGATCCACCACAAAGCCTACATCAGCCTTACCTGATTTCATCAAAGATGAAATCTCAGTTAAATGCTCTGGCAGTGGTTCCGGATTGTGTGGAAACAATCCGTTTGGTTCGCAAAAAAGCTTTTCAATTTTATTTACGCCGAGTGCTTTTAGTAATTCAGGAATGGCTACACCACCAATTGAGTTAACGGCATCCACAGCTACACTAAAATCAGCATCTTTAATAGCTTCCACATCGACTAAATCAAGCGATAAAACAGCTTCTATATGCTTTTGTGTTAAATCATTTCTTTCTGTCAGTTTTCCTAACTCATCTACCTGAGCAAACTCATAGCTTTCCTCTTCAGCAATTTTCAGAACCAGTTCACCTTCTTTTGCATTCAGAAACTCACCTTTTTCATTCAGCAACTTCAGTGCATTCCATTGTTTTGGATTATGGCTTGCTGTCAGAATGATTCCTCCAGCAGCATTTTCCATGGTTACTGCCAATTCAGTTGTAGGCGTGGTAGCCAATCCTATATTTACCACATCAAAACCCATTCCGAGTAAAGTTCCTACCACCAACTGATTCACCATTTCGCCTGATATGCGCGCATCACGTCCTACTACAATTTTTCTTGATGTAGAGTTACCAGATTTTTTAATAAATGTGGCATAAGCAGCTGTAAAACGCGCGATATCAACGGGATTCAGACCTTCACCCGTTTTTCCACCAATCGTTCCCCGAATGCCGGAAATTGATTTGATTAATGTCATGATTTCCTGATTATTATCATTTGACAAACAAAACAGAGTGATAAGAAAAATTTATCACTCAATGCTTGTTAATCCTGTTGAATTTTGATTTGAAGATCGTATCCGATAGGAGTAACCTCATCGGAATAAGTAGAAAAACCAATTTTGGAAGGAACAATTAATTTGGCTTGAGCATTCATATATTTCATGAAATAAACAGCTTCCTGCCATCCTGCACAAACTTCCGTATCATCAAAATCATCGAGATAGGTAAATTTAACAGGATAAGAATAATCAATCGTATTCCATGCAAAAATAGTATCAGGAGTCGTTTCAAGAGTATATTGAATATATCTTGCAACCACCAAATCCCCAGATTCAACTCTAATGGTATCTCCATCGAAAAGACTATCTCCCTGACTTACTAAACGAAAATACAAGCCCGTTGAACTTTTATAATACACATTATCTGGCCACGGAAAAGTAGTTGGCATTTTTGTTACAACCTGTATATCATTACGCGAAATATAGTCTTTTATTAACTCTTTTTCTGCTTTTAATTGTTCAGCATAAGTTACATCATTACTACACGAATAGGCAGTAAAAAGAAAAACAAGTAAACCCAGTAAAACTTTGATGTTGGATTTCATTAACCAGTTAAATTAATTATATAATATATAACGAATTATACATAAACTCTGTATCACTCTGCAAAGATGCGACTTTAAAATGAAAGTCAAAAGTTAATTTTCTGAAACTAAAAAATGGAACGATTAAATTACCAAAAATTTCTTCATTTCATCTTCACAATCACTCTGATTGACGTGTAAGCAGGTATTTCCCGACCGTTTCCCCGTATACCGTAAGCGAGATACCACGGAAAAACAAATTCGGCTATTTCTCCTTTTCCTACCAATCGCAGCCCATCATCCAAACTCTTAAATACTTCATTCTTTGATATCTCAATTCTATAATCTTTTTTTATCCTGAGATTTCCATCTAAAGTATATACTGAAGCATTAAAATAGCAAATATCTTTATCTTTAAATCTCTCTTTTCCTGTTGATTTTGATATTTTATACCAAAATCCCTGACCCGATTTAATCATTCCCGTACAGGAATCACTTACATATCTCGTTAAAACACTGTCTTCGTAAGTAATCAGTGCGTTATTTGCTTCGGTCAATGCAAGCTGTGTGCTGTCAATATATTTTATCTTATTGGCTGGCAACTGAGGAGCCGGTTTTGTACAGGCAAGAACAAATACTGCAACCACAAAAAAAAATATAGTTTTTCGGAACGATATCATATCAGCGAATGTTGGCAATACTGATGATATCGGAAAAAACACCCGCTGCTGTTACACTCGCACCGGCCCCATAGCCCTTTATCATCATAGGAAATTCATTGTAGCGTTCGGTAGTGATGAGCACAATATTATTACTTCCTTGCAAATCATAGAAAGGATGTAAACTATCAACCTCTTCTAAACCTACACTACACTTTCCGTTTTCCATTGTCGCCACAAAACGCCAACGCTTACTTTGTTCCACCAATTTTTGACGTTTATGTTCAAACTCAGCATCTAACTCAGGAATAGTTTTCCAAAACTCATCCAGCGAACCTGAGAAGTATTTTTCAGGAATAAAAAGATTCTTTGTCACATCTTCCTGCTCTACTTTGTAACCGGCTTCGCGTGCAAGAATCACTAATTTACGCACAACATCCTTTCCACTCAGGTCGACACGTGGGTCAGGTTCGGCATATCCTGCTTCTTTTGACATTAGAATAGCCTTACTCAGTGGAATTTCAGTACTGATAGTATTGAAAATATAATTTAATGTACCTGAAAGTACCGCCTGCATTTTTTGTATGTGGTCACCACTGTTTATCAAACTATTCATAGTATTGATAATCGGTAAACCGGCACCCACATTGGTCTCGAAAAGAAACTTCACTCCACGACGACGGGAAATATCTTTCAGATTTGCATAGCTTTGATAATCTGACGATGCTGCAATTTTATTAGCTGTCACCACTGATACATTGTTTTCGAGCAGAACCTGATACAACTCAGCAATATCCTGATTGGCTGTACAATCCACAAAAACTGAGTTAAAGATATTCATTCCGGTAATTTCGTGGCCTATTTTCACAGGACTTGCATCAGCTCCCTCAGCAAAAAGCTGATCTTTGTAATGATCAAGCTGAATACCTTCCCGACGGAACAACATTTTTTTGCTTGAAGCTATTCCCACCACATTTAGTTTCAATCCATTTTGTGCCATCAGTTTGGGTTGTTGTTTTTTTATCTGATCCAGCAGGTTACTTCCAACAGTTCCAATTCCTACCACAAAAAGATTCAACACCTGATATTCGGACAAGAAGAAAGAATCATGTATAACATTTAAAGCCTTACGTAACGATTTACGATCGGTCACAAAAGATATATTGGTTTCGGAGGCTCCCTGTGCACATGCAATCACATTAATACCATTCTTACCCAAGGTTCCGAAAAGTTTTCCGGCAATACCGGGAGTCCGCTTCATATTGTCACCCACGATTGCCACAGTTGCTAAATCGTCTTCCGAAAAGATATTATCTATTTCGCCCTGAGCAATTTCGGCAGCAAATTCCTCCCTGAGGACCTTTACAGCCAGTTCGCTGTCGGCATTTTTAACCCCGATGGAAGTAGTATTCTCGGATGAAGCCTGCGAAACAAGGAAAACACTGATTCCATTTTTAGCTAAAACGCGAAAAATACGATAATTTACACCTATTACACCAACCATTCCCAAGCCCTGAATTGTAATCAGCGAAGTGTCATTGATAGATGAAATACCTTTAATCGCTTTTGAAGGCTCTCCTGTTTTTTCCTGCGAAATATAAGTACCGGGGGCTTCCGGATTAAATGTATTTTTGATAACAACTGGAATATTCTTGTGAAAAACCGGGAATATAGTTGGAGGATAAATAACTTTTGCACCGAAATTACAAAGTTCCATTGCTTCGCTGAAACTCAGTTTTTCAATCACATAAGTATTACTGATAATGCGCGGATCGGCAGTCATAAAACCATCTACGTCCGTCCATATTTCAAGAATTTTGGCATTTAATGCCGCNGCTATTATTGCTGCTGTATAATCAGAACCACCTCTTCCTAAATTTGTTACAAAGCTTGTATTGGTATCGGTAGAAATAAAGCCTCCACATACACAAATACCTGAAAAGCCTTTAAAAGAACTGATAATAAGCTGATTGGTTTTCTCAAAATCAACAATATGCTTATCAAACTGATTAATGGTTTTGATAAACTTTTTTGAATCAAAATGTTCAGCTCCATCGATTGCATTTGCAACAATGATGGATGAAATTCCTTCACCGTAACTAACTATAGTATCGGTTATTTTAGGGGAAATATCCCGGATAAGATAAATACCACGGAGAATGTTGGCAAGATCGTTAAAGCAGGATTTAACCTGATCGGTTACCACTTCAATTTTCAAATCATCCACCACATTTTCAATCATTTCAATGTGACGTGTAAGCATTGAACGGTATTCTTCAAGATAAGTTTCATCACCATCAGAAGCCAAACGGGCAACCTTATAAAGCTGATCGGTCACTCCCGAAAGAGCAGACACTACCACTATAACAGGTTCGGGTTCAGACTCAACAATCTTCTTTACACTTAAAATACCATTGACAGAACCTACGGATGTTCCGCCGAATTTCATTACTTTCATTCTACTTCTCCTATGTTTATTTTCGGGATACAATATTAACGATTTTTCCCCAATAAATCAGCGGGACAAGGCATTTTTAAAATAAAGAGTTGGAACTTTCAGAAAAATAGCGTACTTTTGCACCGCATTTTTCGATTGTAGGAAAGTGACGGACGGTCTCGTAGCTCAGCTGGATAGAGCAACAGCCTTCTAAGCTGTGGGTCATGGGTTCGAATCCCGTCGGGATCACAAAAAAGTGAGAATGAGTCAGAAACGCCTAAAGTTATCAGATAAACTTCAGGCGTTTTTTGTTTTATATAAACCATTAAATATCAAGGCATACTATCTATTCAGATAATCGGCCACTACTCTGCTTATACCTTCTTTAAGATTTATAGAAGCCTCCCAACCAATATTTTTTAATCGGGAAACATCCAACAACTTGCGTGGAGTACCATCTGGTTTACTACCGTCCCAATAGATAATGCCATCGTAACCAACCTCTTTTCGGACAATCTCAGACAAATCACGTATCGTAATATCTTCCCCACATCCCGCATTTACATGCGAAGGTAATATATCCGGAGCATCGTAGTTGAGCAATAAAAAGACACTTGCATCAGCCATATCATCGACATGAAGAAATTCCCTTAATGGACTTCCGGTTCCCCAGAGAGTGATTGTAACATCAGAATCAGATTTTTTGATTCCATATTTTTCTAAAACCTGATATATACTATTCAGGCTATACGAACCATCTACTCCTTCGATAGGAAGCTTATTCAAATCACTTCTGATAGCATCAATATTATTTTCTTTCAGATATCTGCCCAATAACATTTTACGAATCAGGGCCGGCAACACATGTGATTTTTCCAAATCGTAATTATCATTTTGTCCGTAAAGATTTGTAGGCATGATTGAAATAAAGTTACAACCATACTGAGAATGATACGCTTCACACATCTTTATTCCGGCTATTTTGGCAATAGCATAAGGCTCATTCGTTTGCTCTAATAATCCGGTAAGCAAATAATCTTCTTTTATCGGTTGTTCTGCCATTCGTGGATAAATACACGAAGAACCCAGAAACAACAATTTCTTTACTCCGTGAACATAGCTTTGATGAATGACATTATTTTGCATCATCAGATTTTCGTAAATAAATTGCGCACGATATGTGTTATTTGCGACAATACCTCCAACTTTTGCAGCTGCCAACACCACATATTCAGGTTTTTCGTCCTGAAAAAATTTCTCAACAGAAGTGCTGTTTATCAGGTTCAGTTCATTATGCGAACGAGTTACAATATTTACAAATCCTTTTGATTCGAGATTTCTTTTTATAGCCGAACCTACCATTCCGTTATGACCGGCAATAAATATTTTGGCATTTTTATCCATATCACTCAAAATAATTCATAATTCTGAAACCACCATCTTTCAGATAAGTTTCTTTTTTCATCACTTTGATGTCCGAACGCATCATATCTTCGAGCAATCCTTTCAAATCATATTCGGGAGTCCAATTAAGTTTTGTACGCGCTTTGGTCGAATCGCCAATCAGCAGCTCTACTTCAGTTGGACGAAAATAGGCAGGATCAACCGCAACCACAGGTTCTGTAATAGATTTTATCTTCGGAAGGAATTCTTCACCTACCAATTCGATAAATATCTTTTCATCAACCGAAGTAATATATCCTTTTTCCTCAACACCTTCACCTTTAAAACTAACCTCGATACCTATTTCGGCAAAGGCCATTCTTACAAACTCACGAACTTCAGTAGTAATTCCTGTAGAAATCACATAATCGTCCGGTTCATCTTGCTGGAGAATTAGATACATCGCTTTCACATAATCCTTGGCATGTCCCCAGTCACGTTGTGAAGACAGATTTCCAAGAAAAAGTTTTTCTTGCATCCCCATAGCAATACGTGCAGCTGCGCGGGTAATTTTCCGGGTAACAAATGTCTCTCCTCTTAATGGTGATTCATGATTAAATAAAATTCCATTGCTGGCGTGCATTTTATAAGCCTCTCGATAGTTGACTGTTATCCAATAACCGTAAAGCTTAGCAACCGCATAAGGCGAGCGTGGATAAAAAGGAGTAGTTTCTTTTTGTGGGACTTCCTGCACCAATCCATACAGTTCAGATGTGGAAGCCTGATATATTCTTGTTTTTTCGGTTAAACCAAGCAGACGAACTGCTTCTAAAATTCTGAGCGTACCTATACCATCAGCATTGGCTGTATACTCAGGTGTATCAAAACTCACTTTTACGTGACTCATAGCGGCAAGATTATAAATTTCATCCGGCTGCGTTTCCTGAATTATACGGGTCAGATTCATTGAATCGGTTAAATCACCATAATGTAAAATCAGGTTGCGATTATCCACATGAGGATCCTGATATAAATGATCGATACGATCGGTATTAAAAAGGGAAGATCTGCGTTTCAACCCATGTACTACATAACCTTTCTTCAACAATAGTTCGGCAAGGTACGCACCATCTTGTCCGGTTATACCGGTAATAAGAGCTACTTTTTTCATTAATGAAACCTGTTAACTTTAGATATTATATTTGATTTTTATTGATAGAGTCTTTCTATAAATTTAGAGTTCGCGATCATCCTGATAGTACTGGAAGTATCTATCAGAAGCATCTTTACGTTTGCGAGATGTATACCCATTATAACCATAATAGCCTCCGCCACCATAGCCATAAGTGTATTTTCTGGAGTAGTATCTTGAATATCTGTTTTCTTCGACCGACACATCATTGATAATAGTATACATTTTACTGATATTATCATTTTTAAGTTGCTCGGTAAGTCTTTTGAAAAAACCTTTGTTGGTTTTGTTATTTCTCACAACAAACAAATTTATGTCAGCCATCATAGCAAGCGCGTAAGCATCCGCCACCACACCGATAGGACTTGTGTCAATTATAATGTATTCATATTTCTTTTTAAGCTCTTGAATCATTTCTATTAATTTTTCCGAACGAATCAATTCTCCTGCATTTGGAGGTACAGTTCCTGCCGGTAAAATATCAAAATCCACATCAGGCAACTTTAGTATAACATCATTCAACTCACACTGTCCAACCAGATAATTTGTAACACCCTCCACCTTTGTAATATTAAACCTCTGATTAACACTTGGCTTACGTATATCCATATCAATCAACAAGGTCTTTCGGCTGGCCATTGCATATACACACGCCAAGTTAACACTAAAATATGTTTTACCATCCCCCGATTCGCCCGAAGTTATCACTATCATTATATCTTTTTTCCTTTGAACAATAAATTCAATACGGGTACGGATAACGCGGAACATTTCGGTGAATGATGAACGAGGATTTTTTGCAATTAAGGTTGGATCTTTGCTCTGAGTATGTCTGACCATTCCTATCAATTTAAATGGGGAATTTTTTTCAACATCTTTTACAGAACGAATTATACCATTCATAAGTTCCTTGACAATTACAAAAGCTGCAGGTATTAAAAGCCCAAAAAGAAGAAACATCATGGTTGTTTTCGATTTTTTATCGGCATTCGTTACAGCCACGATACGTGCTTTGTCCAAAATAATATTATCAGGACTGTTAGATGCCTTCAATATCTCAGATTCAGCTCTTTTTTGCAAAAAGAATGTATAATAATTGTCTTCCATCTTGTACTTCCGCTCTATTGATTTCATCTCCAACTCCAGCTTAGGTAAACCTTCTATATCGTTTTCAACTTTCGATAATCTTTTATAATAATCACTCTTTTCAATTTCGAGTGATACCCTCATGTTTTTAACCACCTCATTAATAGCTTTCTTTACGTTGTTAAGGTCGTTGGTATATTTGGCGTAATACGGATTCTTTGTATTCAACTCTCCCCTTTGCAAATTGAGTGTGTTGATTTGTGTAACAAGCGCCATAAGCATAGGCTCATTTAACCCAAGACTGGAAGGAGCAATCACATCTCCATCATCCATATTAGTTTTCAGGTATTTAGCGAGATAATCAAGATAAGTTTCTCTTAATCTTAAATTTGACAATTCATTATCAAAACTGACCGATTTACCCAACAAATCACTTGTATGAGTATTTACATCTACAATTTTGTTCTTTTGACGAAAATCCGTTAGTTTATCTTCACTCTCAGAAAGCGATTGAGCAAGTCCCGACAATTGTCCATCAATAAACTTCATTGTTTTATTGGCAGCATCATTTTTCATGTCCAGATTATCTTCGAGATATGTTTTTGCAAGTTGATTAATAAAATCAACATCTCTCTCAGGAGTATCACTGGCTAAACTAATCTCAAGAACGGACGAACCTTCAGTAACCCACGTAAATAAAACCCTGCTCTGAAAATCAGAGATCAACGACTCCCTCGATCGAAATCTGAAATTAATAACCTGATCATCTGAAAAATATCCCACATTGAACAAATTCATAAAAAATAAATTGTACTGAATGGGCACACCAAACTGTCCCATTAATTTAAAGTCCTTGAACTGTTTGTTTTCCTCTACCGTTATAAAATAAGTGCCATTAGTATGTAATTCGAGCCTGAACAAAAGGTCATACGCTTCAGGTGCAATATAGTCTACCTGCATATACACAGGAGAGGTGGAGTACAAATTTCTAACTTTAAAATTACCTTTTGAAATAAAATCTACCTTCATTTTAGGTAAACTATCCACTACTCTTCCGATCAAATCATTAGATCCAAGCATGATAATTTGGTTATTGGAATTCTTATACGCCGCCTGAACTCCGAACCCTTGCATCAATGCCTGATTAGCTCCATATCCCGATTCTTTTTCCTGAATAATCAATGTCCCTGCCGATTTATAAGTTGGGATAATTTTCCGGTTCTGAAGATATGCCAAACCAAGCGATATAATCACCCCAATCACAAACAAATACCAATAGTGCAAAAAATTCAGCACCCATTCCATGATATCAAATCCTGCATCTTCCTCAGCAAAGGCATTATTCTTATCGGGTAAATTATTTTTTATCTCTTCCATATGTAGTGATTTTTTCTTTTATCTATTATAATACAACACAGTGATTAATAATGAGAAAGATGATGTAATCAATCCGATGAAACTACTCCAGCTACTAACCTTGTAAAAACTGGATGAAGCAGTACTAACGTAAATAATATCATTTGGATAGACGTAATAATACTTTGATTCTATGACGGTGGAAGTTCTTATGTCAAAATCGAGCACTTTCATTCCCGTTTCGCTTTGTCTCAAAATTTTTACGTGCTTAAAATTTCCGGTATTATTGAGGCTTCCTGAAATGGAAAGAGCCTGATATATCGTCATTTTTTCTCTTACAATAGGGAAAACCCCTGTACCGGCTTCTCCAATAACAGTAAAAGTTTTGTTGGCTAAAGCAATACGTACATTTGCATCGGGAATGATATCCTTGAACCTTTTTTCAACAATTTTCTCGGCTTCACTTATTGTCAACCCTGCAACAGGAATAGCTTTCACAAAAGGGATATCAATGGTGCCGTCCGTATAAACCCTGTACGATATTTGGTACTGACCAGCACCTACCATATTATTATTTGAAATTAATTTGGAGATCGTTTCATCCGAAGTCATTAACCGAAAAACTATTTCATCATTTATCTGTATTTTATATTGCTCATAAGCTGATTTCTGATATTTGGGCAAATATGGGTTGTGTTCCTGCATTAATCCTATACTCTGATAATTGTAGCAGGAAGTCATTGCAAAAATAAAAAACAAAGTCAATAATATGTAATTTTTTTTCATCATATATGGTTTACTCTGAAGATGTAACGACCAAATCATATACAAAAATTCCAAACGAAACAGTTGACACTACAACTGAAAACAAAGAAGGCACATTAATTACGCTGAAAAATTGTTTATCAAGATTTTGTACATAAATCACATCGTTAGGTTCTACATAGAAATATGCTGTATGTACAATATCTTCACTTCTGACATCAAATGTCTTTAAAACAGTACCATTCGGTGTTTCTCTAAGAATTCTTATTTTACTTTTATCGCCATAAATACCTATATCTCCGGCCATTGCTAAAGCCTGAAATATATTAATCTTTTCTTTGGGCATTTGGATCAATCCGTTAGCTGAATTACCAACAATACTAAAATATCTTTCAGCAATTTTTATATCTACGGATGGATTAAATTTAAAAATCGGATCAATCGCTTTTTCAACTTCTACTGTGGCTTCTCGTACTGTCTTCCCTTCCACCTTAACTTCACCAACTACAGGCAGATTAATGCATCCGTTTTCTTTAATCAAATATGTGTACAAATCATTGGCAGATAGTGAATTATTATCCATTAATCTGGAACTATTCGTTCCGTTAAATATAAGATTATTTTTTTCGTCGGTAGAATAAACAGTGATATATATACGGTCGCCTTTTCGAAGTTTATAGTCTTCAAAAGAGATAGAATCTTTATATCGGGGAATGAAAATACCGGGTTTTTGCATATAATTCACCGTTCGGGAAGTTATGCAAGATGAGAAAACAATTACAGAAAGTACGTAAAATAATATCTTGGAGTATTTTTTAGGCATTATCTTCTTCAGTTGTAATAGTCGGAATAATTGCAAAGATATTGATTTTATATGAAATTCAATCTCTCAAAAAAAAACACTTGTTAAAGATATAAATATTTCCCGTTTTTTTGGAATAAAATTTGTCTCCATAGATTTGTTTTCAAAAAATTTGAACTTTCAAAAAAACAGTTAATTTTGTATTTGATACTTTTAAGCTGGTAATTAATAAATAAAATATTCATCATGTTGAAGAAAATAGCCACGTTCTTATTTTGCATTGTCCCATCTTTTATTTTTGCTCAAAGCAATGCAGATAAACTAAATATCCCTATCAATATACCCGATTCCTCGTTTATAATCAACAATATTAAAAAAATTAATCCTGAAAATATATCTTACGGATTTCAAATATCTCCATCAATAAGCTGGTTAGACGTCACCCATGACGATTTACAAACCGATGGGGCTGCTTTGAATTTTAGAATAGGAGGTGTAATAGAATATAAACTTTTATCTTATTTAAAAGTTGTATCTGGGATTAATTACAGCAATATGGCCGGATATGTTTATGATAACGCAGTTTTAACCGACAATACCTTAAAAGATAATTTTCGGATAAATTATAATGTTTTGGAGGTTCCCGTTAATCTAAAAATTTTCACCCCCACCGTAAACAAAACATCTTATTTTCTTGTGGGAGGATTTTCAGGGTGTTTTATTATTGGGGCTACTGAAAAATACAAATATGTTAATTCAGAAACGAAGCCATTAATTAATGGAATTTTATCTCTAACCAATGCAAGTTTTGTTAGTTATGAACTGGGGGCAGGATTTAGCTACAATGTATTTAACAAAGCTGATTTCATCACCAAACTGAGTTATAAAGGTTCTCTTACCAATATTGCTTCAGGCTCGGCTTACACAAATAACGGAAGGTATAATACTGATCCCAAAATATATCCCGGTTCTCTTGAACTTTCGTTCGGGTTGATGTTTCACCAAAAATCATTACTGTCCCATTAAAATCTAAAAGAGTTTTTTGAAATATTTGAAATTTAGTTAGTTGCAGAGGTTTTTCGAGCGCGACGATTTCAATTTTTACTGATTTCATTTTTGAACGAAAATAAGTTTCGACGTATCGTAGATAAATATCAGGGCAATCGATATATTAAACATTTAAAATGCTGGAATCAATTACTTGCTCTGATGTTCGGACAATTATCCAACCGAGAAAGTTTGCGAGATTTGATTGTTGCACTTGATGCTCATCACTCCAAGTCTTATCATTTGGGTTTGGGTAAAAATGTATCAAAATCATCTCTTGCCAGAGCTAATCAAGACAGAGATTATCGGATCTTCGAAGAGTATGCCTACTACTTGGTTAATGAAGCCAGACAGAAAAGAGTTTCTGACATCTTCCAACTTAGTGGCAATGTTTATGCTTTCGATTCAACAACGATTGACTTATGCCTTTCAGTCTTCTGGTGGGCGAAGTTTCGCAAGAAAAAAGGTGGAATCAAAGTGCATACATTATACGATGTAGAAACACAGATACCAGCATTCTTCCATATCACTGAAGCGTCAGTACATGACTCAAGAGCAATGAAAGAAATTCCTTATGAATCAGGCTCATATTATATATTTGACAGAGCATACAACAGTTTCAAGATGCTGTATAAGATTCATCAAATAGAAGCTTTTTTTGTTGTCAGAGCCAAAAATAATCTACAATACAAATCCATCAAATGGAAACGCAGATTACCCAAGAATGTGCTTTCAGACGTAACGATTGAATTGACTGGTTTTTATCCAAGTAAATACTATCCAGAACGTCTTAGGTTAGTCAGATACTGGGATGAAGAACAAGAACGTGAATTTGTTTTCTTAACCAATGCAATGCATATTTCAGCTCTTCAAGCTGCCGAACTTTATAAAAATCGTTGGCAAGTTGAGTTGTTTTTCAAGTGGCTGAAGCAGCATCTGAAAATAAAGAAATTCTGGGGTACAACTGAGAACGCAGTTCGGATTCAAATCTACGCAGCCATATGTACTTACTGCCTGATAGCAATCGTCCAAAAGGACATGCTGCTTGATAGAAGTACCTATGAGATTTTGCAGATTTTGAGTATATCATTAACTGATAAAACTCATCTTCGAGATCTGTTCAACAGAACTAAATTTCAAAATGACAAAGATCGTTTTAGGCTTAATGAGCCAAATTTGTTTAATTTTTAATACGTCCCAAATTTTAATGGGACACTAGTGATTCAATTTCTTCAATAATTTTTCGAATTGAAATAAGGCAACTGTTTCGAAAATTATATACATAAGATAATACGAACCGGCTGTTAATAAAAAAACTTTAAAGCTCACATCAACAACAAGTTCGTAAAACAGACCCAGTACGACCACAACAAAGTTTTTCAGCATCTTAATAAACAAAAAAACTTGCAACAATTTCTTATCATCTGCTTTGACTGCTAAATTAAGCATGGTCATCATAGCTGCACCCGAAAGAAAAAAGCCAATCGGTAAAAAGACCATCAATCTCAATGCATCAGCATGAAAGAAATGCTCCGAAATCAGTTCGATCGCCAATGATGTTACCAGCAAAATTACCGTCAACCAAATGAGAACTTTTATTGTAAATTGTTTCATATTAATTACTTCATTCGTTCACACAAACCACAACTGCATTCGCCTTTACTTCAATAACGCCATCGTTAACTTCAAATTCTTTTTCATCCCCCGAAGACAATATCACTTTTACCTGTCCTGCCTTCAGAGTGGAAATAAGCGCCACATGATGATCTTTCACCGAAAACACTCCTCCTGAGCCGGGTAAAGTCACTTCTTCAGCTTCACCATTAAAAAGATATTTATCAGGTGATAAAATTTCGAGTTTCATATATAACAATTTTAATTGTCTTGTTTTCTGGCTTGTTTCATCAGTTTGTGACCCTTGGCTATTGCCTCATCAATTGTTCCAACATTCAGAAATGCCATCTCAGGCAGTTCGTCCAAGTGTCCTTCAAGAATCATTTTGAAACCACGAATAGTTTCTTCTATCGACACCATAACACCGGGTATTCCTGTAAATTGTGCAGCCATATACATCGGTTGCGAAAGGAATCTTTGAACTTTCCGGGCACGGTTCACAATCATTTTATCTTCATCCGACAGTTCTTCCATACCAAGTATTGATATAATATCCTGTAATTCTTTATTTCTCTGAAGAATTTGTTTTACTCGTTGAGCCGTCTGATAATGTTCTTCACCTACAATCAGCGGATTAAGAATTCTCGATGTCGATTCCAGAGGATCAACAGCAGGAAAAATTCCCAGTTCGGATATTTTGCGGCTCAAAACGGTAGTGGCATCCAAGTGCGAGAAAGTCGTTGCAGGAGCCGGATCAGTGAGGTCATCTGCCGGCACATAAACTGCCTGAACAGAGGTAATTGATCCGTATTTGGTTGAAGTAATACGTTCCTGCATTCTACCCATTTCGGTTGCAAGCGTCGGTTGGTAACCAACAGCC
>WSSedL1CaDRAFT_10001113_pt1 | contig 16663 bp, 15 predicted proteins | sample WetSurSL1Cattail_FD_9464 | JGI IMG/M metagenome (IMG submission 9464)
AGATTTCAGCGAACAGGAAGTCGAACTTGCCTTGACAAATGCGTTTTTACCCGTAAGCTTGGGTCAGAGTCGTCTCCGCACAGAGACGGCTGCCTTGGTTGCCTGCCATTCCATTCATTTGTTGAATGCTTGACACAGCGTCGAGGAGTAGGAGAGATGAGTGTATAAAATTTATCTTCTAGTGCCATTGTCGTCTTTTCGGGCAAACGTAGCAATCAAAACATCTATAGTCATTGCCACTGCATTTTAAATAGCAAAAGCCGTCCTAAAGATTAAGACGGCTTTTGTAAAGTTTAAATTCGACTAATCGTAGCCTTCATTTTGCGAGAAAATATCGCCACTTACATCAATAACGCTTTGAGGTATAGGATACAAACGACGGAACGAATCGCTTTTAGCTTTGCCTGTATAAGCATTGTCAAATGTTCCGAAACGAATCATTTGCGGACGTCTTTTCATTTCCCAGTAATTCTCATACGAAATTTCGTTGTATAATCTTTCTTCTGTTAGATCATTCAATGAAATGGCTTTTCCTGCAATATCTCCACCTTCATCTTCCGGTTGGGCGCGAGTTCTGCTTGTTCTCAACATATTAATGTCATCCAATGCTTCTTGGGTTTCTCCACTTCTGTAATAAGCTTCTGCTCGGAGCGTGTAGATATATCCTAAACGAAAGATAGGAATATAGACACGCGATGTGCTACTGCTAAGATCGATTGGATCATATTCGAATTTGAAAATACGTACACCTTGATGCACTTTATTCTGTGGTAGAGTCGTTCCCGATGAAAAATCAAGATTAGGGGTAAACACCAGCATGCTGTCATTCTTGTCGGTTTTCAGAGCTGAAACTTTCACACAAACAACGCCGTCAACGGTGTCTCTTACGTATTTACTATTAGAGTCATAAGTGGGTCCGTATTGTTGACCGACCATGAATCCTCTGTTGAAATGAAACCAAAGCACATTGCTTTGACCTTCAACATAATCCATGGTTGTTAATGGGATACTTTGCGTTTGGTTATTATAAAACCAGGTTCCATTATCGTATTCGTATTTTTGTACAAATCGAGGATCGTCTTGGTTATCATCCCATGTTGCATAATACTCTGGCGTTGTACAAGTTGCATTCGTTCCACGCAAACCTTCTGCCGGATGTTGGGCACGTTCCATGGGCATGTAGGCAAAATCATTTTGCCCGTTTACAGAACCATCATCCACATGCTGTGGAGCAGTAAAAATCAGTTCACTTCCATCGCTATTTCCGATAGCAAAGTTGTCGAAATAATTTTCTTCTAAAGAAAATTTTGAGGAAGAAATCAACATGGAAGAATACTCGGCCACCATATCCATATCGGTTTTGCTGCTGTTGTTTACCGATGCTTCCGTGAAATCAAAATTGGAAGTTGCGTTGTATCTATCCTTGAAAACAGCCCGGTTCATATACATTTCGGCAAGGAAAGCGTAAGCAGCTTCTTTTGTGAAACGTCCGTTGTATGTGGAGTTATCACCCAATGAAGCTAAATCCGGTATAATATTTTCAACATTGGTAATTAGCGTGTCAATGTAAGTACTGTGAACCACGTAAACATTATCGTCGGAAGAAATCGGTTCTTTCATCGGACACTGGCCGTACAAATCAAGCGTATAATACGTGTACATGTACAAAAGAGCTTTTGCTTCGGCTAAATACATAGAATAGTTGGTGTCGCCCGAATTGTTGTTGATTGTTTCAATAGCCGTCAATGAACGCGTTACGCCGTTTGTAAGAGAACTCCAGTTGTTGCTCACCAAGGTATTGTCAGCACCCCACGTAAATTCCTGTATGGCGCGATATACGCCACCATCGCCCCAATCCGATCCACGTGTAGGAAGCAAAGCCTCATCTGTGGAATATTCCTGCAGCCCCCATAGATGCCCGTGATCAACAAAGACATCGGTGATCATCCGGTTATATGCTGCTGACAAAGCTGATTCAGAAGTCGCAGTCACATCGCTAAGTTCTTCATCTAAAAATACTTCATTTAGATTGGTGCAGCTTGCAAATGCCAATATAAGAGGCAATATCCATATATATTTTATAAATTTCATTGTATTCAATTTTTATTTTTTAAACATAAAAAAAACACTGATAGATTCAACTGTTTGTCTGCTTGATTTCCATGCAAATTTCCGCTTAAAATTTCATTGTCAATCCGAGCATGTATGACCTTGCATTCGGATAGCTTGTATAATCAATGCCAACAGATTGATTTCCTCCAGATGATTTATCGGCATTAGCCAACGGATCAAAGCCTTTGTAACCTGTTATTGTCAGTAAGTTTTGCCCAGTAAGATATACGTTCATTTCTTTTATCCATTTAATGTCTTTGATGTTAAAATTATAGCTTAACTTAACTGTATTGAGGCGAATGAAATCCGATTTCTCGAGATAATAAGTGGAGATAAGAGGCGAATTGCTGCTGCTTGCTCCCGAATTGTAATAATCTTTCAGTACGTTTCTGTCTGATTCCAAATTGTTTATATTACATGCAGTAAAACAAGTATTGTTGTACAAGTAAGCCCCTGCCTGTCCGATAATGGAAAAAGAAAGGTCGAAATTTTCATATGATATATCACTATTGATGCCATACGTAAAATTCGGCAAGGCGCCTTCAACTATATATCTGTCATTGCTGGTAATCGAACCATCGTCGTCCTTGTCTTGAAATTTTTCCGAACCGTCTTCGTTAAACCCTATCTGCTTGTACAAATAGAAAGAACCAACTTCGTAATTGCTTTTGTAGATGTTTGCCATAACACCCGATTGTCCCGGACCAGAAATCGAACCTGAATACAATTCACTTACCGGCAGGTCTTTCACAACATTGTTTAGCGTAGTAGCATTCACATCCACATTCCAATGCCATTTTTTGTTGTCAACAATATTGCAACCAACATTAAATTCAAATCCGCTGTTTATAATCTTTGCATCCACATTTCGCCAAACATAGTCAGTTGCGCTAAGTACAGATGACGGAAGATATAAAATGGCATCGGTCGTTACTTTGTTGTAATAATCGATCGAACCATAAATCTTGTTTTTGAACAAATTGAAATCTACGCCTAAATCTTGTTGAGTAACAACTTCCCAGTGCAAATCTGGATTTGCTGTGCGATTTACAGAGATACCATTGGTTACTGTACCGTCCGTAAGATTATATCCGCTTCCGCTTGACAAAGAATAACTTGCTTTTGTTATTTTGTTCTCAACTTCCTGATTACCGGTTTGCCCCCAGCTTCCTCTTAATTTCAAGTTATCAACAAAAGTTGCGCTTTTCATGAACTTTTCTTGGGAAATATTCCAGCCCAAGGCAAACGATGGGAAATAACCGTATTTTTTGTCTTCCCCGAAACGTGTAGAACCATCGGCACGTAACGATGCTGTGAGCATGTATTTTGAGTCAAAAGAATAGTTTGTTCGCACAAAGAACGATTGCAATTCGTTTTCCTGAGCACTTCCCGAAATATCAGATGAGGTATAGCTGGTGTAATCGGGATTGTACTTCGGTTTTATGCCGACACCTTTTTCGTTCAAACCAACAACTGTAAAACCGGTTGCTTCCGTATTGTATTTTTGATATGAAAAACCGCCGAGCAAATTTAATCTATGTTTGTCCTTCGTTAAATCGTACGTTAGATAATGCTCAATCAATTCACTTTTGTTGTCCAAGTGACTTTCAGTGTATTTGCCGTTGGTGTTTATTGTCGTAGAATTTTTATACATGGTTGTATTTCTCTCGGACGTTGAACGATCTATCGCATAATTGAGCTTGTATGTCAAGCCTTTAAACAGTCGAAAAGAAGCTTCCACATTGCCTACTAATCTTAGCGTACTTGTCTCATCTTCGTATATGTATAGCAAATACATCGGGTTGAAGCATTGGTTAAGATTAAAATTCGTGTAATTGCCGTCTTCGTCATAAACCGAGAATGTAGGGTTTGACATCAAGGTGTGTGTGATAAGTTGTCCGTCGGAACCTCCACTATCGGCAGAAGGAACACCGTTTTCATTCATTTGGCTCACGCCCATATTTATTTTTATTTTCAAGCGTTGGTTGTCGAAAAAAGATTCTTCGGCATTCAAACGGGCCGATGTTCTTGCGAATTTGCTATTTTGGATGATGCCTTCTTGATTAATATGTCCGATTGATGCGTAATAGTTTCCCGTGGAGGTTTTTTTGGCAAATGACAATTCGGCGTTTTGTGTAACCGCGGTTCTGAAAACTTCATCTTGCCAATCCGTGTTGCCACCATGGTTGTAGCTGCTTTCTTCGCCTACAGCACTAATAAATTCAGCGTGGCTCAGCATGTTGATTTTTTTTGGTAAATCGGATAATGCAAGATATGAATTAAACGACAACACGGCATCCCCTTCTTTTCCTTTTTTGGTGGTGATAAGCACAACACCGTTAGAACCTCGCGCTCCATAAATAGCTGCAGCAGAAGCATCTTTCAAGACCGTGATAGATTCAATATCGCTTGTATTCAAAAAGTTAAGCGGGTTTTTTGCGGCTGATGACCCAAAGCCCATATCTGCTGCTGTCGGTGTAACTTCATCATTTGACAATGGAACACCATCCACAACAAACAATGGTGTACTACCGCTACGAATGGAACCTAACCCGCGAATCTGCACGTTGACACCACCGCCAGGTTCTCCAGATGAATTGATAATGCGGACACCGGCCATTTTTCCTTGCAACAAATTGTCCGCAGAAGTAGTTATTCCTTGTTTGAAATCTTTTGATTCTATTTTGCCGATAGATCCGGTAAGGTCTTTTTTCTCTTGGCTACCGTATCCGACAACGACAACTTCATTCAGCAAAGTCTTGTCTTCTTTCATGACCAATGCCAAAGATTCTTTTGCCGACATTTCCTTTGATTGATACCCAATACAAGAAAAATTTAACACAGCCAAAGAAGGAACATTTTGTAACGTGAAATTTCCATTTTCGTCTGTAATAATTCCTTGTGTTGACCCTTTGACTGTGACATTAATACCAGCAAGGGAAGCTCCAAATTCGTCTTTTACATTTCCTTTTACTGTTATTTTTTCACGCGATACGTTATTTGAGGCTGCAACCGATTCTTTTTTTCCTTTATGTTCTTCTTTCTTGATAATTATTTGCTTGCCTTTCACAAGATACGAAAGACCTGTTCCAATCAAAGCTTCATCTAATATCTTTGTAGCAGGACGTTTATCCAAGCTAACACTTGTTTGGGTGCTTAAGTTAACAATTGAAGTTTGATACACAAAAACATAGTTGCCGTGCTTTTCGATATATGAAAACACTTCGCCCAATGTTTTGTTTTCCTTCTTTGAACTCACATATTCAACATCTCTTTCTACCCACGAAGAAGCGAATGCAGTCGGAGTTGTAAATATTGTTAAACAAGTCAATAAACAAATATTTTTTAAGGCATTTGTTGCTTTAAAACCGATTAAGTTCTTTTTTTTCATATTTTTGTAAGATAATTCTTTTTAAATTTTTCGTTTTAAGGAATTTGATGGATCGGGTAATACCGTCATATTATCCGGTCTTTTTCTTTTTTCTATATGTAACGATTCTTCTTTTCCCCATAGGCAACTCTCTTCTATATGAATATTCTTGTCAATTTAGTTTCTGATTTTCTTTTAGTGTGCTATTTCTTTTCAAACAATGGATTTTTTCGAACATAGGTGTTATCCTTGAAAGCTATCCGGTAAGAAGATTTGAAAAAATCACTTACCTTGTAATAATCTGTCGTAATAATCTGTGCCCCCGATTGGCACGCGGCATCAAACTGAGAATAATCGTTGTTTCGAGCTTGGATAGTATTGGCATCGGATCGGGTGCGGATAAGATAGCCATGTTTCGCTAGATCGGAAATAGATAGATCTTCCTTCGGATTATTCAGGATTAGGGTTGCAGATGCCGGATCTCCGGGTTTTGCATTTACAAAAAGCACTCGTCCTTTCAAGGATGGGTGATCTTTGAGATAAAGTTCACATTTACTACCGTTGTCATCAAGAATAAATAAAAACTTACCTTTTACTTGATTTAATTTGGGCCAGCCTTGCTGAGTTATTGCCTTGTTAAGTGTTTCAGAATTACCCCTTACAAAATCAGGGGTTATGACTTTTTCTTTTCCAAGTTCGGCAAGGATAATGCTGTCTAATTCTGCGAATAATTTGGGGGTAAAATTCTCCGTCGGAGAAGATCTTCCTTCTTCTACTTCTTTTTGGCTATTTTCTTTGGCTTCCAAGGTTATGAAAACCGGAAAATGATTGGGGTGGCTGTCCGACCATTTTTTCAACTGCTGCAAGCAGATTTTCAGTGTTGGGCAAGAACTTCTGAAATCGATTTCCGTAACATGAAAAATTTTAAATCCGGGTCTATTCATCACACCATCGGCATTATAGGGAGATTGTCCAGGAATCATAGAAAACCCTTTGGGGTGAGCAAATCGTCCTCCCTGGGTATCTGCATAAATATCAATTTCAAGGTTTCTTAGACCTAAACTCAATTGATCCGGAAGGGAAATATGAGAATATTCCAATTCGTTTGCCCACGGATACAACACTTTTAATGTATCCAACAAATGCTTGTCAATGGCTTGTTTGTAACTGTTGTGCGAACCAATCACTTGAAATTGGTTGATGGGAGTTTCGCCATATTTATTGCTTGCACAAGATATTAGCAAAAAAACTAATGCTATGTGAATGATATGTTTGCTGTTCATTTTATACTCTGTTTTTTATATTCATGAAAAATTGAAGTTGAAATTGAAGGGATAATTCATCTTTTGAATCAAATTCTTGATCGGCTTGTGCCTGTAGAATGATTACCGCATCTTCGGAGTTCGTATCCGGTTGATATAATCTGTTTTCACTGAAAACAGGCTGCTTTTAGCCGTCTTCACCTAAAAAATCGCGTTTGCCCGTCATCGGAATAATCAGTCCGTAGTACGGCATAGTTTCTGTTTTTGAAGCTATATCGTCCAACGCCGGATAAATGCGGAATGATTTTCATAAAAAACACGGCTAGATTGCAATTACGAGGCCATTCTTCGAATTAGCACATATTTGTTTGTTTCCGAATTTGAGATTCCCTCACTGTTATTGTCCGATAAAGAACCATAAATGTCCTGCAAATCCAGATCCGCTAAAAACGCGATTTCAACCAGACCTGCTTGTTTCATTTTTGCCCGATTTTCAGTCAAACAAAAGAAACAAAAACGAATGCTATGTATTTTAACTTACCTAAATTGTTTAACAACATCGTTTTATTGATTATATAAAATTCGTTATTCCTCGGATTTATTTCTGCTTATTTCTGAATGTGTCATTCACAAGTGATTCTGTTTTTCTGACAATTAATTGCTTTGATTATAGCCTTTCGAAAAATAATATTTGTTCCCAATTTTTTTTCTCATACGAACGGGAGAGATCTCCTCTATCGCACAAATCACTTCATCTACGCTATCGCACAAATCCAATTTCCCCGAAATATGAATATCGGAAATCTCTTTACTGTAATTGACTTCTATTCCATAATAATCTGCCAATTCATCAACCACCTTACCGATTTTCTCATTATCAAGAAACATAATGTTGTCTTTCCAACAGATATATTTGAATATATCTACATTTGCCAGAGCCATTTTGTCGGAAGATACTTGTCCCATCTGATTGGGATGAAGCAACGCCCGTTTATTTTTTCTATCTTTTAATTCGACCTTACCTCTCACTAAAACGACCGCTGTTTTTCCCGTATTCCGATAAGCCGACACATTGAATGCCGTTCCAAGCACCCTTACGTCACAGTTGGATGTTTTTACAATAAACGGACGCTTCGGATTATGTGTCACATCTAAAAAAATTTCTCCGTCCACAGCAATTTCGCGTTTGTTTTTCTCAAAAGCACTTGGAAAAACGATATGACTCCCTGCATTTACATACATTCGCGTTCCATCGGAAAGTATCAGCGTGGTGCGTTTTCCTCTCGGAACATACAAATGGTTTATTTTTGATAAGGAATTCGATTGTATCTGCTTGTTATTGACAGTCAAATTTCCGTTTGATTGGTAAGTAATCGTTGAATGATTTCTTATTCGCAGCAAATGATTGTCGGTCGTAGCAAATAATGAAATTTCACGTATAGAGTCTGCCGACAATTTATGCTTTTGCACCTCAGCCAACAATTGAACGGGAGCATCCTGCATGACATATTTCAAAATGAAAATACTTATAAGCAAGGATGCTGCTACAGACCACAGTAAGAAATGGTAGCGATTTCGTTTTTTGGCGGATTCATTCAGGAAAAGTTGTTTTTTTATATCTTTCCACGAATCCGATATTTCCATGCTACTTATTTGTTCCGCTTTTTTTACTTGTGAAACAAATCGCCTTGCATCTTTCAAAAAGATGTTTTTTTGCTTATACACTTTTTTTATTTTATTGTACACACACAATACAGCTTGATATGAGGTTTAGTACTCACAGTCCGCATTAAGATTCGATTACAAGAGTTTCACTTCGCTATTTCAAGATGATAATGGCAATATTCGTTATCCCAATGAGGGGATATTTCCACCAGGGTGTTTGTCTCTGTGATTTTAGATGGAGAATTTTTTAAATCCAAATACGATTTCTTCAATTTGGATAAAGAACGAAAAAGAAGATTTTTACTCGATTGATAATTTATGTTCATGGCTTCGGCAATTTCCGAATGACTGAATTCCAAAACATAATACAGATACAGTATTTCTTGTTGTCGGGCAGATAAAAGACAGAAAGCTTTGCGAATCGTTGTGCAATTATCCGAAAAGTCCGAAGAAAAATCAGAGTTGTCTTCTGTTTCGATAATCGACAGAATTTCATCCGAAGAAAATAATAAAGAATCATTTCGTTCGTCTTTTGATTTTAAAGCATTGTACAATGTGTTGCGAAAAGCTTTCAACATATACCCCTTGACAGACGAAGACCGAGACAAGGTTTCGTGATTCTGAATCAATTTAATAAAAAAATTTTGCAAACAATCTTTTACAAAATCTGCATCAAAAACTATTTTCTTTCCATAATTATATAAAAGGGCGTAATATCTTTTATACAACTCCTCAAAAGCATCTTGATTTCCTTCTAAACAGGAAGACCAAACTATTTCATCCGTTTGCTGACACATAAATTTCCCTCTAATTTCTGAAAACAAAGATATTGGCATAGCCTAACTTATTTATTTAGAAATAATTACGTTTTAGCTAAATTCAAGAAACGCTTCTTCTCAGTTTTTCATATTTTAATACAATCAAAAACGGAGTCCGTACTCATCGGACATATTAAGATTCCATTACGGCTTGTTGAGCTTTTTGAAATTTATTTTTTCCCATGACACAATTAGTCCAAAGAATTGCTTGTAAGTTTGCATCTATTCACAAAAATGAAACACATGGAATTTTTATTAATTTACTGATTTTATGTATTTTGTCTGGGATTCGATATGGTTTTTATCTTTCTTTTTAAATCAGCATCTACAATGCCTGTGCTTGCGGTTTGGTAAAAGTCGGAATAGAAGGAAACCTGGTGGCGTAGAAGTGAAAATTCAGAGTGAGAGGCGAAAGGTCTTTGGGCGGGAAAATAAAAAAAGGAATTTCAACGCGACAATTGTTGAAATTCCAGATACAATCAGGAGCGGGAAGTGCTTAGCGGAATTTCCGTTCAAGGGACACTTCCCGGGCAATCTTTGCCGAAGGCTTACTTTGCTGCGATCACTTCTATTTCCACCAAGGCTCCTTTGGGAAGGGCTTTTACGGCGAATGCTGAACGGGCGGGAAATGTCCCTTCAAATTGCGAAGCATACACCTCGTTCATGGCCACGAAATCGCCAATGTCGGCCAGAAGCACCGTTGTTTTCACGATGTTGGCAGTAGTCAATCCAGCTTCAGCCAAAATGGCTTTGATGTTTTTGAACGATTGTTCGGTTTGTTCCTTTATTCCTCCGGCGACGAACTCTCCAGTGGAAGGGTCAACAGGGATTTGTCCGGAAATATACACAAATCCATTTACTTCGATGGCTTGGCTATACGGGCCGATGGCGGCCGGCGCATTGGTCGTTGCAATTACTTTTTTCATATTCTGTTGATTTGTCAAATCGTTTATTTGTTGATATATACATAGGCGAAATATTTTTCACCCCTACCTGTCATATTGGTAAATTGGCACATTATCCGATGTTTTTTTGCCGGATTACTTCATAAATCAATACACCGGCAGCAACCGAGACATTTAGCGAACCGATAGTCCCGAATTGTGGAATTTTCACCAATTGGTCGCAGATGCGCAGGTTTTCGTTCGAAATTCCGCTTTCTTCGGAACCCAGCACAATGGCGATTGGTCCCTTCATTTCAGATTCGGTGTAGTTTATAGCCGCTCTTTCGGTGGCAGCAAGCACTTTCAATCCGCTATTTTTAAGAAACTGGATAGCATCCGTCAGGTTGGGTTCTTTGCAAACGGGTATTTTCAAGAGTGCGCCAGCCGATGTTTTCACGGCATCCGCATTCACGGTGACGCTGCCTCTTGCTGGTATCACGATGGCATGCACCCCGCCTACTTCGCAGGTACGGGCAATGGCTCCGAAGTTGCGTACATCCGTTAACCCGTCCAGAACGAGGATAAATGGATCTTTCCCTTGTTCGTAGAGAAATGGGACGATCTCTTCTATCCGATCATAGGTGATGGCCGACAGGAAGGCAATCACGCCTTGGTGGTTTTTGCGCGTGTAACGGTCGATGCGTTCCAAAGGAACCCTTTGCACAGGTATTTCGTGGCCTTTCAATGCGGCTTGCAGCTCCTTGAATAAGTCACCCTGAAGTTCGCGCTTCACGATCACTTTGTCGATGTTTTTTCCGGCTTCTACCGCTTCTATCACGGCACGGATGCCGAAAATCATTTCTTTTTCCTTCATGTAAGGTAATTCGTAAATTTGTTGATTTGTTAATTAGTAAACTGCTGATTCGCTGGCTTGCTAATTCGCTAATTTCTTGTTTGTTTGGAGCATTGCCTTGGCGTTCTCCATGGCAGCTTCGGTGATGTCTGATCCGCTAAGCATTTGTGCCAATTCCTGCGTCCGCTCTTCTTTCGAGAGAAGCTTGATGCTGGTGTTGGAAGTCTGCTCGTCGTCCGATTTATATACAAAATAATGGTGGTCGCCTTTGGATGCAATCTGTGGCAAATGGGTGATGGCCAACACCTGCTTGTTGTCTCCAAATTCCTGCATGATGCGTCCCATTTTGTCCGCCACTTCGCCTGAAACCCCGGTGTCTATTTCGTCAAAAATAATTGTTGGCAGGTTGGTGACGTGTGCGATCAATGACTTGATGCAAAGCATCACGCGGGAAATTTCTCCACCGGATGCCACTTCTGAAACGGGTTGGAGAGGCACGTTTTTATTGGCTGAAAACAGGAACCGGAGGTTGTCGCCACCGCTGTTGTCGGGGAATTTCTTGGGCGTGATTTCGCACTCGAAACGAACATTCGGCATGCCGAGGGAGGCAATTTTTTCGACCAATGTTGTTTCAATTCCGCTTTTGGACTTCAAGCGTTTTTCCGAAAGTTTTTTTGCCAAAGCGAGCATTTTAGTTTCCGCGGCCTCTAATTGTTTTTTAGCCAACGTTATTTTTTCGTCCAGCGAATCGATGCTGCTCAATTTTTCTTGAAATAAATGAAACAATTCGATGAGCTCTTTGATGGACGAAACGCGGTGCTTTTGTTGCAGGCCATAGATCAAGTCGAGGCGGTTGTTGATGAATTCCAGCCGTTCGGGCGAAAATTCGATGTTCTCGGCACTCCGCTCAATTTCGGGACTCAAATCTTTCAGGTCGAGGTAGGCCGACTCTATTCGCCCTGCCATCTGGGAGGCCGTGGGATAGATTGCCGAAATGCTTTGGATGGATTGCAAAGCCTCTTTTAGATTTCCGATAATGCTTTGTTCGCTATCCGAAAGGAGGGCATACGCTTTGAAGAGTACCGACTTTATCTCCTCCGAATGGCTCAACAAAGCCAGTTCCCGCTCCAACTCTTCCTGCTCGCCATCTTTGAGAAGTGCCTCGGCCAAAGAATCGTGCTGAAAGCGGATAAACTCCTCTTCGTTTTTATTGCTTTGAGCTGTTTCGAGCAAATCATGAAGTTGGCGTTCCGCCTTTTTATATTCTTTGAAAGATGTTTGAAATTCTTTTAACACATCGCCAGAACCGGAAAGCAGATCCAGCACTTCAAGCTGGAAATCGTTGTCGCCAAGCAATAAGTTTTTATGTTGCGAATGGATGTCGATCAGTTTTTCGCCCAACTCTTTCAGGTTGCTAAGCGTGGCGGGCGTGTCGTTGATGAAGGCCCGCGATTTTCCTTCCGATGTGATTTCGCGGCGCAAGACGAAAGATTGCGCGTCGTAATCAATGTCGCGGCTCTCGCAAAAACTTTTCAGGTCATAATCTTTGACATCGAAGAATCCTTCAATAATACATTTGTTTTCCCCCGCCTTGATGGTTTTGGAGTCGGCACGCTGTCCCAGAATCAGGGACAATGCACCTAAGATAATGGATTTTCCAGCACCCGTTTCCCCCGTAATCACAGAGAATCCGGAGTGAAAATCCACCTCCAGCTTGCTTATCAAAGCGTAATTTTTGATGTATAATGACTTCAACATAAATCGCTATTCGAGGATATTTTGGTTGTTATAAAAAATAAGTCCCAAATTTTGTTCAAAGGTAATGAAAAAATAGGTGAATATGTGAATGTGTCGATTTGTAAATTTATGCCTTCAAACTTGGCATAAGGGACATCGTCCCAATTCCTTTGTAGCAGAATATGCGAGATGATCCAGCTCTCGACAAAGATAGCAGGGCCACCCCTGTTGTCTTTATTCCAGCGTTTGTGTTGTAATTTCTACGTTTGCAACTAACGAACAACAATTTATTCTTCTCTCACCGTCAACCTATATCCCATTCCCGAGACAGCATCAAGAGAGACATCCTCGTCTTTACTTAGCTTTTCACGCAGGGAGGCGATGGCATTGTAGAATGTTCCCTCGTTCAGGGATGTTTTGTTTTTTTTCTCAGGCTTGCTTTTAGTGGCGCGACGGCTCCGGGTCTCTCCGTTAGTAGAAGCGAAAGACTTTGAAATGTCAAGTTTGCTTACCACGTCGTTTCTCTTTCGGTTGAGAATATCCAAAATCTTGGTTTCTGTTGGGTTGAGGTGTATTTTCTCACCGTTGATGCACAATAGCTGTTCGGAGCTTAAAAATGAATATCGGCCGATGAATGCTGAATGTTGAGAATGGCTCGGCGTTGTTTGCACACGCGAAAGCAGCTCGTTGGTTCGAAGGAGCAGTTCGCTGATGCCGAAAGGCTTTTTCAGGTAGTCGATATTCCCTATTTCATAACCCTTTTTCAGGTCTTCCACCTGGGTGCGTGAAGTGATAAAAATGACCGGTGTGTCGGCCAGCTTCCGGATGCGTCTTGCCAACTCAAAGCCATCCATCTCGCCTTTCAGGTTCACGTCTGTGAATACAATGTCGGGTTTGAACTCCAGAAATGCGGGCAAGGCCTCTTCTGCCGAGGCAAACGTTTTCGTTTCAAAACCTTCAGCTTCCATTCCGTCGGCAATCATGAATGCCAGATTCGTGTCGTCTTCTATCAGTAATATTTTAGGCATAAAGTATTTTTCGTATTACGTGTTCCCAGATTTATGCGCCAACAGGCAAGCTGAATGCAAATTCACTCCCTTGGTTGGGTTTGCTCGAAAGCGATATGCTTCCGCCATGCTTCTCAATCACAGCCTTCACATAGCTGAGGCCAATACCAAATCCGGATATTGATTCCTCCTTGCTATGCACGCGGGCATATTTCTGAAAAACAAGTTCCTGCTTCTCGGGAGCGATGCCGAAGCCGTTGTCTATGATTGTCACCCGGAGATTTCGCACTTCGCTCGCCGCTTGTATCGTGATGGCCACTTCTTCTCCCGAATATTTGATGGCATTGTCAATCAGGTTGGCAATCGTTTGGCGGATGTGGGTTTCATCCCCTTGCACCAAAAGCTGCTCCGGCAAATCCGAAATGTCGATGTGTACCGGTTTGTGGCTGGTGGAAACAAACTGTTCCTTCAATTGACGAATCACCAAAGCCAAGTCGAATTTGGAGATAGAAAGTTCGAAGATCCCTTCTTCTGCCAGCGAGAGGGTCAGGATCATATTGATCGTATCGGCCATTTCATTCACCGCCTCTTTCGATATGGCGAGGTAGCGTTCTTTTTTTTCCGGGTTGGCATCCACCCGTTCCGTCCCCAAGCTATCTATGGCCATCCGCAACCGTGCTACTGGCCGCTTCAGTTCATGTGCCGTGCTTCCGAAGAAATCGTTTTTCACTTCCATCAACTGCCTTTGCCGGGCAAGTATCTTCATCAGCTTCACGAAGGCAAGTATGCAAATCATCGCAAAGGCAAAAGAGGAAATTAGCATCAGCGCCATCCGCTTCACGATGACCCCGAAAGGATTGATGAGGGTGAGCTGGAGGGATTCGGAATTCTTGGGGTTAACCAAAAGGGGTGCGGAAGAAATGGAAAAAAGGCCTGCTTTATTTTTCCCTCGTGATGATTCTATTGCTTTTCCGGTGGAATCAATCCGGGCAATGATAAAATCCGAATGAATTTTGTGGGCTTCAAGAATTGTTTCGGTAAGGCTATCCATCGGATGGATATTTAGCGGGACTGTGCGGCTGGTAGCTATATTGATGATTACGTGTAAATTATTGACAAAATCATCATCCGTCATCTTGTTTTCCCGCGCATCGACGTTAATCCTATTTTGATGCGTGATTTCAGGCGAATATGTTATCGTATCTTGCCCAAGTATATGTTGTGATAATTTATCTCGTCTATTCAAATCTCGATGAAATGTTTCTTTCAGAATAACATTCGATTCTTTTTGAAGTCCATACCTAGTTGTATTGAAATAGTCAGATATTAAATAGGCCTGCGCTAATAATATCAGCCCAAGAGATGTAATGACGATGTATAAGAAATCTTTGTTCGACATAAGTTGTTTTTCATAAATTATGTTCAAAAGTAGAAAAAATATTGTTAATGTGTTAGATCGGGGCATTCAAATTGTAAATATTTTATTAATAACGGTCTGATAAAATCAGCATAATATTATTGCATCTATAATTAAAAAAACAGTAGATGTCATGAAAGAAAAGAAGAAAGAAAAAGATTACGAAGTGTTAAGCCAGGAACAATTGAAGAAAATAAATGGAGGAGGCTATTGGTTGACTTACACCAATTCAAAGGGTGAACTTCAAAAGGTGTGGATAAGATAAGCCATTTCCCTTATTATAAACTTTAGTTGATTCGTATTCCCTAATTGAAAAACAACAGTAAAAAATGGTTGGATGATTTTGAGTCGTCTAACCATTTTTATTGATTTCCTCTCGCATTACCCCATTTTTACTGGCGGGATGGCTTTGAGTGACCTCGGCAGTGCATTTTATCGTATTTTTCGGAATCATAAAAAAACTTAATCATTTCATAAAATTCTCACAGATGTTTCACAAAAATCTAACGGCTTCTTCAATTGTGAACTTTTTATTAGATGTTCGAAATATGGTTTTTAAGCCACTTTATGTGATTCACGCTCATATTTCTATGGTTTTAGGTTAAATTCGTCTCACGAAAAGCTCTTTTTTAATCTTAAAAAGTGGTTAATTGATGAAATTTAGCCCTTCAAAAAATGAGAACTTTATTAATAATTGTCCAGATTCTTTTGTATAATATTGCAAGTGGAAACAGTTAACAGTCATCAGCTTCTTAGATATAGATTTTTCTTTTTTGCTTAAACAATATATACATATGAAGAAACTGCCAATTAAATCTTTTCTACTAATGATAGATCCTCTTGCTTGGGATGCGACTTTAAGTCGCACCCCAAGTATGCAAGTAAATTGTTGGGTGGTTTTGCCGCTCTTCAAATGGGGTTGAGGTACGCCAAATTTACAAATCAACGAATTTACAGATTGACGCATTTACAAATTCTTAAATTTTAAAATGACTATGGCAACAACAGACGAAAAAAACAGCGTGGTGGTCGAACTCTATGATCTCCCCATCACAGACCGCAAGGACGACCGTAGCGGACGCGTCCTCACCTCCAAATCATTGAAGATAGACGACGTTGTGGCAATCGCCGTCAACCGGCGCACCGACCTGAATGCCGTCACCCTGAAGTCCTCTTTCGAAATCCTGCGTGACATTGCCGCCGAACAGCTTTGCAACGGAGCGTCGGTGGAGTTCGGGCTGGGATACTACAGCCTGGGCGTCACGGGCGTGTTCTACGGCGACAACGCTCAATGGGACAGCGCCAAGCAAAGCCTCTACGTGAAGGCGACGCCCACTTCCGCGCTACGCACGCAGGTACGTGCCGTTTCGGTCAACGTGCGGGGCATGGCTTCCTCGGGAACTTTCATCAATTCGGTGATAGACGTGGCCTCGGGCGAGGAAAATGCGAAACTGACTCCCGGCGGGGCGGTGAACATGACCGGCACCAAGATCAAGATCGCCGGCGACAACCCCGCCAACGGCATCAGCCTGACCAAC
>WSSedL1CaDRAFT_10001114_pt1 | contig 16661 bp, 12 predicted proteins | sample WetSurSL1Cattail_FD_9464 | JGI IMG/M metagenome (IMG submission 9464)
GTTGTTGGGCGGTCCAAACGATGCACTACACCTAAAAAAACTTCGCCTGGTTTTTTGTATTTGTCTTTGATGTACTCTTTAACTACTTCACTAAGCGGTTTATCTCCTGTTTTATCTCCTTGAACAATGTCTCCTACACGTTTGTTAACTACAATAATATGATTGTCTTCAAGTAAAACTTGAAGATTATTTTTATTTGAAACTTCTTTCATTGATTGCTTTATTTGAATGCAAAAATAGCAGTTTTAAAATTGTTATTTTCGTCTAACAATCATATAAAGTCAATTAAATCAGGAATAATTAATCTCTCAGTAAATTTTATTCAAACAAGAAATTAGATTTATTCACAAAAATGGTTCAAAAACTTATTCAAAAGAAGGTGATTGAATTTTTCTGCTAAAGGTTTCGTATTTCGGAACAGTGTTTTTATATTCTTTTTTGATGGTGTATAAATCAAGCCAAAGTTTAAAAAAATAGCTAGGTTTTACTTTAGAATTTCCTTTTTCAATCCAAGATTTAAGAGGGATTTCATTCATTTTTTTTAGTGCTGTTTCTTTTCCAAAATGGCGAATCATTCTGAAAAATAATTCTACATCAAAAAGCCATTTGGATATAAATTCTTTTTGAAACAATAATTTGGCAATTTCTTTGGTAAACACTTTACAACCACATTGGGTATCGTATACTTTTAAATCTAAAATATTTGAAATAAAAGTAGCGATGACTCTTCCAATAAGAAACCGACTGTTTTCACGATTGATAGTAGAACCTATTTTTCGAATTCGAGAACCAAAACAAAAAACAATTTCGTTATCCAAATTGTTTTTGATGAGCATGAATTCTTCTAAAGTGGTAGCTAAATCAGCATCAAGATAACCAATATAGTGTAGATTGAAATTTTGGGTGCAATATTGAATGCCTTGTCTAACAGCTTCGGCTTTTCCAACATTTTTCAATAAAGAAAGCAACTGAATTCTTTGTGGATGTTGTTGTTTTAATAGCCCTAAAATAGCTAATGTATTATCAGTAGAACCATCATTTACAAAACAAATAGAAGCATCTGGATGATTTTGTAAAAAACGAGAATATGCAATGCTCGAAATAGCTTTTTCTTCATTATAACACGGAATAACAATAAAGGTTTGTGGTATTTCGAGCATTTCTTTTTTTTAGTAAATATAGATTTACTATAGAAGTACTACTTTATATAGAGTTTAAGAAATGGTTAATATTGCTCTTTCTCATTAGGAAAATCACTTGATTTAACATCATCAACGTATTGACTGATAGCAGAAGTCATGCCTTCGTAAAGATTCATGTAACGACGTAAAAATCGTGGGCTAAATTCGTTGTTCATTCCAAGCATATCGTGAATTACCAAAACCTGACCGTCAACTCCTGAACCTGCTCCAATTCCAATTACAGGAATAGAAATGCTTTCGGCAATTTGTTGTGCAAGTTTTGCAGGTATTTTTTCTAAAACTAGAGCAAAACAACCTATTTTTTCTAATAACTTAGCATCCTCAATTAATTTTAGCGCTTCTTCTTCTTCTTTAGCTCTTACGGTGTAAGTTCCAAATTTATAAATAGATTGCGGTGTTAACCCCAAATGTCCCATAACAGGAATTCCAGCATTTAATATCTTTTTAATGGATTCTTTAATTTCTTTACCACCTTCTAATTTTACGGCGTGTCCACCGCTTTCTTTCATAATTCGAATAGCCGAACGTAAAGCTTCTTTAGGATCAGATTGATAACTTCCAAAAGGTAAATCGACCACCACCAAAGCTCTTGATGCACCTCTTACCACTGAAGAAGCATGGTAAATCATTTGGTCTAAAGTAATAGGTAAAGTCGTTTCATGTCCCGCCATTACGTTAGAAGCCGAATCTCCCACAAGTATCACATCGATACCAGCCGAATCTACAATTTTAGCCATGGTATAATCATAAGCAGTCAACATGGAGATTTTTTCTCCTTGCGCTTTCATATCAATTAATGACTTTGTTGTAATTTTTTTATAGTCTTTTTTTGCTGTTGACATAGTCGTATGTTTTAAGAACTGTAAAAGTAGTAAAACTAATTTGGATGAAATAGATAAAAAAAAGATTGCTTTTTAGGAGTTGATTTCCAGTATTTAAAGGGCAGATTTGAAGGCTGTTTTTGCTAAAATCAAATAAAATCTAGTAATTATTTGATTACTTTGTTGTTAACTACAACATTTTTAAGTTTGAAACCTTTAATAATACTTTTATCCATAGTAGCATCTTTGGCTTCAATTTTTAAGTTTTCGAAAGTAAAGTTGCTTAATTTATCGTACTCGGTAATTTTCATATCGTAGAAAACGTCGCATTTAATATCAATATTTCTCATAGTAATATTATCGCAGTACGAAAGTGGTGCTTCTTTTCTTCCTTTCAAATCAAAAAATTGAGTCCAAGGTTTTACATAAATCATACTTTTAGCATAACCTTTAATATTTTCAACAGTAATATACTCGTATTTTTGTGGTGTATCTGGACGCATTTTCAACCATAAAAGTCTAATGGCATTGTCAACGGTACAGTTGCGTAATAAGATGTTTTTATTGTGAATGGATTCACTACCGCTAGTTAAAGCTCCATGACAAAATCCAAAATCACAATCTTCAATAATGATGTTTTCATTGCCACCATTGCTAGCGTCTTTATCTGCCCAAGGTCCTTTTCCTCCTTTTAGTGCAATAGCATCATCGTTTACTGCCATGTAGCAACCTTTAATCAACATGTTAGTACACACATCAATATCAATGGCATCCGTACTTGGTGCTTTTACAGGAGCATGTGGAGAAGTAATATGTACATCAAGGATTTTTACATTGTTACATTGGTAATAATGACTTGTCCAAAAACCAGAATTATGTAATTTGACATCTTGTACCTGAACGTTATCGCATTTCCAAATGAATACTAAACGTGGTCTTGACACTTCAAGATTAGTACATTGTGGGTTTTCTTTTCTTCTTTGCCAAAAAGCTTCCCAGTATTTTAATCCGTTTCCATCAATAGTTCCTTTTCCTGTAATGGTAAAACCATTTACGCCATAAGCATTTACCAAAGCTGTGAAATATTCAATACTTTGTCCTTCAATTCGAGAAGGCATAAAAGGATAATCATCAATATTATCAGAACCTTTTAAAACGGCACCTTCAGATACATGTAAGTGTGTATTTGGCTTAAAAAATAAGGCACCAGTCATGAAAGTTCCTTTAGGAATTACTACAACACCGCCACCATTTCGATACGCTTCATCAATCGTTTTTTGGATTGCTGCTGTTTGTACAAGGGTACTATCGTTTAAAGTGCCATAATCGGTAATAGAATAAAATTTACCTAAATCACTAGGATTAATTTTGGATGCATCATGAAACCAGTCTGGAATTATTGTTCCATCAGGAAAAAGATCTTTATTGTTTTTTTGCGAAAATGTTTTTGGAGTAATTGCTAATAATGCAATAATGAATAAACAGATTTTTTTCATTTCGTTTAATAAGGGTTAATATAAAGTTTGATCCTGACAAAAAAAATGCCTTTTATAATGTTTAATTGGTTAAAGGCATTTAATTTGGGATAAACGAAGATATGAAAACTAAGAGCAAATAATCATCCTGCATGCCAAGCAGGACACTCTAACGTCGGAGAATGATTAACTGTAAATTGCACGAATTAGTACAAATAGTTAAGTTTTTAAACCTAAGCTATGCAGTCTTTAGTACATTTCGCTTTAGTGTCTAAAAAGATTAGCACCGATTAAAATATTTTTAATCGGTGCTAATCTTTTTAATCTGCGGCAAATTATAAATTCTTCACTATTTAAGAACAGGAAATATAATTTTTCATTTTTAAATTAATCTAAGCTTATTTTTTAGTTTTTGAAAAATAAATTAAAGCATAAATAACTGATAATACAGCAATTGAAATAGCAGTTCCAATGATTTCATTTTGCGTCAAATTCGATAAAAAATAAAGAATAATCGCGATGGATAAAATTGGGACGGTTAAGCCGCCTGGAATAGTAAATTCATCAGCTTTTGATTTTTGAGTATAACGCAATCTGATTACGGCTAATACTACACCTAAATATACCATCAATATTGAGCTACTTGCAATGACAACTAAACTTTCAAAACTACCCGTGGCAGCTATTAAAAATCCTAATAAAGCATAAATAATAATGGACAGGTAAGGAGTAGCAAACTTAGAATGAATTTTTGCTAAAGCACTTATTGGTACTACTCGGTCACGAGCCAATGCGTATAGTGTTCTTGGATTGTTTAAAATATCACCACTCAAAAAGCCAAACATTGAAATAGCAGCTCCCACAGTTAAAATTACAAAACCAATTGGACCAAAAATAACATTAGCCGTTGAAGCAAGTGGAGTAGCGGTAAATTGCGGTAATTGATTGCCTAAAACTCCTTGAGCTATAGTTTGGATAAGCATATAAAGGATAACAATAGCAGTAATACTAATAAATATTGCTTTCGGAATAGTACGTTTTGGATTAATTACTTCGCCTGAAACAACAATTCCCGATTCACATCCTTGGAAAGCAAAAAATAAAATTAGAGAACTTTTTCCAAGCTGTTGGATTGAGGGAAAGCTTTCAATTGTTAAATTGTTTAAAGAAACGGCTTCCCAACCAAAAATAACCAATAACAATAGCGGAATTAGCTTAGCAATAGTATTGATTTTGACCAATCCAATTCCTTGTTTTATCCCAATAACATTAACAAATGCCAAACCAGAAAATACGATTGCTAAAAATAAAATACGCATCCATGTTAATTCAAAAATGGGATGTGCTGAACCTAAAACATTTACTAAGGCATTAGAAACGGCAGCATCGGCGAGTAAAGTTCCCGTTACGGTAAAAACGCCTGCTAAAAAACCAGCATAAGGACCAAAAGCGGTTTCTATATAAGAGTATACTCCTCCAGTTTGTGTTACTTTACTAGAGGCTTCGGCAAAACACAACATGATAAGTGCCAATAATATTCCACAAAAAGCATAAGCAATAATGCTAGAAGCTCCCATGGATGCGGCGACAATAGCTGGTAAAGCAAAGATTCCTGCACCAATAATTACATTCATAATATTGGCTGATAAGCCAAATACGCCAATGGTGCGTTTAAATTCTTCTTCTTCTTGTATCATGCTTTTTTTTAGTTTACCAATAGCTTAAGCTGTATTTCTATTTTGAAAACGAAGTTATGGAAAATAATTTTTTAAGCAACAAAAGAATTCGAATTCAAATGAAAAACCAAGCTTTTTGTGAAATCTTTGAAAAAAAGCTTCTTTTTTTTGGTTTGTTCAAAAAACAAGTAGTAGTTGTTCTTAATCAAGATGTTTTTCAGAAACCAAATTGTGAAAGATGTACTGGTTCCATATGTACCGCCGCTTTGAGTTAGCTTGAAATCCGTAAACTTTCAGTTTTCAAATTAACGAAAACTTGATGCGAAACGATAATTCCACTAAATTCCAGCTAGCTCAAAATGGCGGTTATGCACTGCTTTTATTTGTTTTTCGGCTAAGTAATTACAATCGGTTCAAATTTATTTATTTTAATAGTATGCGTCATTTCGGTTAAAATCATTTCAAGATTTTGAATTGAAATTTTTTCCTTTTTTGTGTCAATTCGCTTTGTAAATGTATGAGAACCCAATTCAATGTTTTTAGCCTTTAATTCACTAACTTTTTGAAAAAAATGATTACTAGTTAGGTTTAAAGTATTGCAATAAGTTGTAAACTAGACAACGTTTGGTTTACGAATATCAACATTTAATATTATTTGAATTCCATTTATTTCTCCAAACGGAACATAATCTCTTAAACTGTTATGATTTTTAATTATAGTTTTTTTATTAAATCCAATTTTCTCCAATTCTGAATATGGATTTTGTTTAACAATTCGGTTAATATATTTTCTTTTTCTATTCCAATTATAAGTCCAAACGCTAAGCACAAAAATTGGAAGCATTATTATTGTTAGAATTAATATTATCACTATCCAATATAAAGTAACTTCTTTATAGAAAAAACACAAATAAAGTAAAAAACCTGTAGTTAGTATTCCACTAAACCAATAATAGCTTTTTATTAAAAATTCTTTGTTTAGTTTTAAAAAGTCGTTCATTTTTATGATAAAGTTGTGCATAACGTTTGGCAGCTAAAAGAAGTGCGGATTTACTTGCACAAAAATTTCTTAACCGATAAACTTTATTAAATGTACTGAACTAAATGGCAAATGCAAAATATTCCGCGCTTCGCGCCCCGATAAAATCTGCATTTGCACCTTGCACTATCTCCGCATTTATTTTAGGTGCGGTTAGCGGTTAGGCCTTCTTTCATATGTCTATAGTCAGTATTGCGCAAAATTCATTTTCATTATCGTTGGTTGAAATAATATTTTCTCCTTCACGCAATTTATAATAACTTAGTCTGTCGCTGATAAAATGCTCGTCATCTTCTTCGTCAAGATTGTTTTGTCTAGCCCAAAGTCGTCCGAGTTCAGGTGTCTGAAATGAATACCAAAACCTAATGCCTTCAATTCCTTCTTTTTGAAATTTGTTAGCAAGTAAAGTCAAAGTTTTTATACCAAGCATAAAGGCTTTTTTGTTGTCAGGCGGTTCTATATGCCAGTCAACGTGAAAATGGTTTTCGCTGTCTTCAATTATGGATTGATTTTCCCAGTCTTGTGTTGCTTTATAAAGTCTGTCAAATGATTTTAAAGTAACACCAAGTTCGGTTATTGATATTTTGTCGGCAAGAATTTCTTGAACTTCTGTCGGCAAGTCCACCGAAAATGAAAAGTCTTCTGGCAGATTGTATTCTGTCAAAAGTTGCTTAAAAATTTCGTTGTATGTTGTCGTCATAGGCTTACCGCTAACTAGTATATATGTGTGACAAAATCACACAAAGCCACCCATTTTAGGGTAGATAGGTATGACAAACGTCATACATTATTTAATTTCAAATATATTCATTTTTTCCTACAAATAATCAAAATGACTTTTTATTTGTTGATCACTTTTGGAATTTACAGGAATAAAAATAGCACTACTATTTTTCGACAATTAAAAAAGGAGTTCCTAACTTATAATTATAAACTCGGAACATATAAAAAGAAGCTCCGAACTTGAAATTATAAGTTCCGAACTTAAAAAAAGAAGCTCCGAACCTGAAATTATAAGCTCCGAACATATAAAAAGAAGCTCGGAGTCTAAAATTATAAGCTCGGAGCATATAAAAAGAAGCTCCGAACTTGAAATTATAAGCTCGGAACTTAAAAAAAGAAGCTCAGAACCTAAAATTATAAGCTCCTAAAAAGGATAAGGAAACCTATTTATTTCAATGTGCTATGAAATTGTATTTAGAAATGACTAGAAATCAACTTTTATTCGAAACCAATAAAGCAGGTTCGAAGTACTTATAAAATCAGTATAACAATGCTTTAGCCCAATCTTTATTCAGATTTTGCTAAAGCCAAGTAGGTGTTTTAATTCTTAAACGAACTAAAGCCCTTTCCAATTGATTTTGTGAAATATTAAATCTGCATAAATCTGTTTTATCCGTTGAATCTGTGGGCCATTTTAATAGCAATGACAACTACAAAAAAATAATCGAGGGAAAAATTGTCATAAAAAAAACGGCTAAAGATTACTCTGTAGCCGTTTGTATATTGGGTTTTGAATTTATCCTAAAAAGGCTTTCAATTCATCATAGGTTTTGATTTTTGTACTTACTTTTTCCTTGTTCAGTACGCTTTCTATTTGTGTAGGAATCGGCAATTTTACTCCTAAAGCCGGTTCAACCACATCTAAGAACTTGATAGGATGCGCTGTTTCTAAGAAAACCCCAATGGCATTCGGGTAGTTTTCTAATTCTTTTTTCAAACCTAAATAGCCTACAGCTCCGTGTGGCTCGGCAATGTAACCATCGGTGTTGTAGATAGTTTTCATGGCAGCCAAAGTGGCTGCGTCATCATAAGTATAAGAAGAGAAATCTTTTTTAAACTGCTCCAAATCGTTTCCATACATTTCCTGAATACGGATAAAGTTACTTGGATTTCCTACGTCCATTGCATTTGAAATGGTTGCAATAGAAGGTTTTGGATCGTAAATGCCGTTTACTAAAAATCTTGGTACCGTATCATTTACATTAGTTGAAGCTACAAAATGTTCGATATCTAATCCCATTTTCTTAGCAATAATTCCAGCACAGATGTTTCCAAAATTTCCACTTGGGCAAGAAAAAACTAAAGGCTTGTTTTGTGACTTCAGAGCTTTATATGCAAAGAAGAAATAAAACATTTGTGGCAACCAACGTGCGATATTAATCGAATTAGCCGAAGTTAGATTTTTGTGTTTCAAACTTTCGTCCAAAAAGGCTTTCTTCACCATGTCTTGACAATCGTCAAAAACACCATCTACTTCCAGTGCTTTGATGTTTTGCCCTAATGTAGTTAATTGTCTTTCTTGAATGTCGCTCACTTTTCCAGAAGGATAAAGAATGATTACTTCAACACCTTGAACTCCAAGGAAACCGCTGGCAACAGCTCCTCCTGTATCTCCAGAAGTTGCTACCAAAACCGTATTGGTATTGTCTTTTTTGTCTTTGTTAAAATAACCCAAACAACGCGACATAAAACGCGCTCCAACGTCCTTGAATGCCATCGTAGGACCGTGGAATAATTCCAAAGAATAGATTCCGTTTTCAACAGGAACTACAGGAAAATCAAAACATAATGTTTCGGCTATGATTTCTTTTAGAGTTACTGTTGGGATTTCATCACCAACAAATTGCTGAATCGCTTCGAAAGCAATTTCTTCGTGGCTTAAGTTTTCGATGTTATCAAAAAAAGATTGCGGAAGCGCAGTGATGCTTTCCGGAAAATACAATCCTTTATCGGATGCTAATCCTTGTATTACGGCTTCTTGAAAAGAAACTTTTGGTGCGTTATGGTTTAAACTGTAGTATTTCATTGTTATAGATAGTGAATAGTAAATAGTAATTAGTGAGTAGTAGCTTGTGCTAATTACTATTCACTGATTACTAATTACTTAATTTTTAAATTACTCTCATTCCGGTATCATTCACTTTACACACATGGATTTCATAAGGTAAATTCATGGTGTCGTAAACTTCACTCATGCCTTTGGCGATTTTATCGGCAGTGTCTTTTCCTCTGCTTAATGCAAAAATAGAAGGACCAGAACCTGAAATTCCTGAACCTAAAGCACCGTTTTCTAAAGCCGATTGTTTGATTAAATCAAAACCTGGAATCAATACGCTCCTTAATGGTTCAACGATTTCGTCATGCAACGAACGCCCGATTAATTCGTAATCCTGAGTGTACAATCCTGCGATTAATCCACCTACATTTCCCCATTGCGTAATCGCGCTTTTTAGAGAAACGGTTTGTTTTAATACTGAACGAGCATCGGAAGTTTTTAACTCAATTTGCGGATGAATGACTGTTGCAAACAATTCGTCTGGACTATCAATTTTGATAATATCCAAAGGATTTGAACTTCTTACCAACGTAAAACCGCCTAAAAGGGCAGGGGCAACGTTGTCAGCATGTGCGTTTCCAGAAGCTAATTTTTCACCTTGCATGGCAAATTTAACCAACTCTTTTCTGGTAAATGGATGGCCTAATAATTCGTTAGCAGCAAAAACAGCTCCAGCTGAACTAGCCGCCGAACTACCAATTCCGCTTCCTGCTTTGATGTATTTGTATATCTCTATTTCGAAACCAAAATCGGCTTGAACTTCTTCTAGCATTGCTAATAAAGCTACTCCAGCAACGTTTTTCTCTGTTTCCAAAGGCAAATTAGCACCTTCAATTTTAATGATGCGAACGCCTTTTTCAGTCGTTTTTCGAACAATCATTTCGTCTCCTACATTGTCCAAACACAATCCCAGAACGTCAAATCCACAGGAAAGGTTGGCAATAGTTGCAGGGCAAAATACTTTTACTTCATTCATTATCTTTTAGTCTTAACGTCTTAAAGTTTTAAAGTCTTAAAGTCTTTTGACTTTCGACTTTTGACTTTCGACTTAATTAAACGTTTCCAATTCTAATTACATCGGCAAAAATTCCAGAAGCCGTAACCGCTGCTCCAGCACCAGCACCTTTTATTAATAAAGGTTGGTCAACATAACGGTCTGTAAAGAATAAAACGATATTGTCTTTTCCTTCTAAGTTGTAGAAAGGATGGTCTTTTGGGATGAATTGCAGGCCAACACTGGCACTGCCATTTTCAAATTGAGCCACAAATTTCAATCTACTGTCTTTTGCTATGGCTTCTGCCAAAATACCTTCAAAATGACTGTTGTAAGTAATTAACGATTTGAAAAACTCTTCGTTATTTTTAGTATCCATACATTCTTTTGGTAAGAAAGCCTGGTTTTCAATATCTTCAATTTCCATTTTATAACCGCTTTCACGAATTAGAATTAGGATTTTTCGAGCTACATCAATTCCGCTTAAGTCAATTTTTGGATCAGGTTCTGTAAAACCTTGTACTCCTGCTTCTTTTACTACATCGTGGAACGAATTGTCTTTGTCGAAATTGTTAAAGATGAAGTTCAAACTTCCTGATAAAACCGCTTGTATTTTGTGTACTTTATCTCCTGATGCGATTAAGTTTTTAACCGTATCGATAATTGGTAATCCAGCACCCACATTGGTTTCAAACAAGAATGGTGCATTGTATTGACGAGATAATTTTTTCAAGTTTTTGTAATTGTCGTACGCCGAAGCACAAGCAATTTTGTTACAAGTTACCACACCTACACTTTGTTTCAAGAAGTGCTCGTAAGTAGCTGCTACATCAGCATTAGCAGTAATATCAACAAAAATAGAGTTGCGTAAATTTAACGCAGTTACTTTTTCGATAAACAATTCTTTGTTTGCTGTTTCTCCGTTTGCAACAACATCTTGCCAAGAATCTAAATCAATTCCGTCCTCGTCAAAATGCATTTTTCTAGAATTAGACATTGCAATCACGCGAACGTTGATTTTTAGATTTTCTTTTAAGAATTTCTTTTGTTGGTGGATTTGCTCGATGAATTTCTCACCTACATTACCCACACCCATTACAAACAAGTTCAATTGTTTGGTGTTTTCTTCAAAGAAGTTTTCGTGCAAAGTATTTAAAGCTTTCTTAACGTCTCTTTCGTTAATCACAGCTGAGATATTTCGCTCCGAAGCACCTTGAGCAATCGCTCTAATGTTAACGTTATTTTTACCCAAAGTACTAAACATTCTTCCGCTTAGTCCCTGGTGATTTTTCATATTTTCTCCAACCAATGCAATAATGCACAAGTTTTTCTCCACAATACAGGGATCGATTTTGTTTTGAGCAATTTCGATTTCAAAAGCTTTGTTGATAGCATTTTCAGCCAAATCAGCATCGCTATTCAAGATTCCGATACAAATAGAATGTTCCGATGAAGCTTGAGTAATGAAAATAACATTGATGCTTTCTTGAGATAATACTTCAAAAAGTCTTTTAGATGAACCCGAAACTCCAATCATTCCAGGACCTTCAATAGTTATCAAAGTGATATGCTCAATATGACTAATTCCTCTTACTGGATTTCCATTGGAAGTAGATACATTAGAAATAAAAGTTCCTTCGGCATCTGGTTCAAAAGTATTTTTGATATGAATAGGAATGTTTTTTCTTAAAACCGGTTGAATTGTTGGCGGATATAAAACTTTGGCGCCAAAATGCGACAATTCCATTGCTTCTTGATAAGAGATAGCTGCAATTGGTTGGGCTTGTTTTACGATTTTTGGGTTTGCAGTAAACATTCCGTTTACATCAGTCCAAATTTCTAATTCGCTTGCGTTTAATGCTCCAGCCATAATAGCTGCAGTATAATCTGATCCGCCGCGACCTAAAGTGGTATTGATTCCGTCTAGAGAAGAAGCAATAAAACCAGGCATTACAACTACTTGAGAATCATTTGAACTAAAAAATGCAGTTGTCAATAAGTTTGTTGCTTCAAAACTAACTGCTGCTTTTCCGTAATTGTTGTTGGTTTTAATCAACTCACGACTGTCTTTGTAGCTGCTGTTTTTAAGGTTTTGTTTTAAGGCTTCGGCAATGATATATGATGAAAGTAATTCGCCAAAACTTAAAATAGTATCTGATGTTCTTGCTGATAATTCACCCAAAAGAAAACAGCCATCCAAGATAGTTTCCAGGTGGTTGATAATTCTTTTAATATGGCTTAATAAGCTGCTTTGTTCGCTTACAGGAATTAATTCTTTTAAAGCGTCTAAGTGTTTTTTCTCGATTTGAGCAACGATGTCTTTGTAGGTTTCGTCGTTTGAAGCTGCTTTTGAAGCCGCTAATTGCAATAAATCGGTTACTTTACTAAGAGCAGAAACAACTACAATTAGTTTGTCATTTTTAGCTTTGTTGAGAACAATATCTAGAACTAGTTTTATATTTTTTGCATTGGCAACCGAAGTTCCGCCAAATTTTAATACTTTCATTTTGTTTGTTTTATTTTAAAAATGCAATACTTTATATACACCCAATACCTTTCTTCTAATAAAAAAAGTATGTATCAATCAGGATTATATGTAATAATGAATACCCCTAAGGGGTAGTAGTAGCTGTAACAGAGGTTGAAACCCAAATTTGAGTTGCTATCGAAGATTGATATTTAATTCTGTTGTCTTTCATAAGAGTTCCCAAAAGTACAGTTTTTTATAAAAAGCAAAAACCTTTATTGGATTTTTGTGAATAATTTTAAAAAAAAGCAAATATATGTTTTTACCGCTTTTAATTATAGATAATAGTCTTTAAATTTTTTGAAATAACTTGTTTTTTTGTGAAATTAATTAAGGATTATTTGATGTGATAGAGAAGATATTAGAGTAGAAAGGATGAGAAAGTCTTATAAAGAGCAATAGTTTCTGATTTTTTAAATTGAATTATTGGTTTTCTTGTATTGGTAATTTGGCAAACGATAGCTTATATTTTTTGATATCCAGCAGTTTTTTATCTGTTGGAACAACTAAGTATTTTTTATTTTGGCTAAAAAGCAATTGAGAATAGAATTGGATACAAAAAAAAAACCATGTTAATGAGTCATTAATTTTTAAAATGACTTTAACATGAAATAAAAAAAAGTATTTTTGCTTTCTAAAAAATAAAGTAAAAATGTCAATAAACAGTATTTTCCAATTTTTAGTACCAAAGGATAAAAAATTCTTCCCCCTTTTTGAAGAAGCTTCTAGTAATTTGATCGAGTTGGCTTCTAATTTGCATGAAGCAGTAAATCTTCCTTTGAAAGAGAGAGAAGTGCTTTTTCATAAAATAGACGAATTAGAACAAAGAGGAGAAGATATTACCCGTCAAACCAATTTAGAATTGAGTAAAAACTTTATTACTCCGTTTGATAGAGAAGACATCCACTCTTTGATTACTTCTATTGATAATGTTGCCGATCGTTTGCATGGAGCATCAAGCATCATGCGTTTGTATCAAGTGGATAAGATTACAAAATCAATTCGAAAATTGACAGAAATTAATCTTGAAGCTTGTCAAAACATCGAAATTGCAGTAAAAGAATTGAGAGATTTTAAAAATGCACACAAGATTAAAGCGGCTTGTGCTAAAATTTCTAAGTTAGAAAATAAATCAGATAATGTTTATAACAAAGCAGTATTTGAAATTTTTGAAAACGAAACTGACGCTAAAAATATCATTAAATACAAAGAAGTATTATCAATTTTAGAATCAGCTACTGACAAATGTAAAAGTGTAGCCAGTGTTTTAGAATCTATTTCGGTTAAACATTCTTAAATTTAATTTATTCTTTTGAAGTAATAACGTATGACTTTACTTATCACAATTATAGTTTTAGCACTTATTTTTGATTACATAAATGGTTTTCATGATGCTGCTAATGCTATAGCAACGGTAGTTGCTACAAAAGTGTTGACTCCTTTTCAAGCGGTTGTTTGGGCTGCTTTTTTTAATTTTCTAGCCTATTGGGTTTTTGGTTTTGGAGTGGCGGATACTGTAGCAAAAACAGCACACACGATTGATATTAATCTGGTCGTGATTCTAGCGGGTGTTATTGCAGCAATTTGTTGGAATTTATTGACTTGGTGGTTGGGAATTCCATCGAGTTCTTCTCATACTTTAATTGGTGGATTTGCTGGTGCTGCGGTAGCTCATGCTATTTATATGCACGGTTTCTCCGATTATACTGTTATTGAAGACGGTGTAACTATAACAAGGCATTGGTATAATATTGTAAACTGGTATGATCCTGGTAAGCCAGGTGTATTACCATCAGGAGTAATTATAATTATTGCTTTTATTGTATTGGCGCCATTAGTAGGAGCTTTAGCATCTTATTTAATTTCGATTTGGTTATTAAACGCAGCTAGAAAAAGCATTTATCCAAAGATTTTTACGATAGCTTTAATGATTGCTACGGTTTGGTTTGTTAATCACATGGTAATTAATGATATTGGAAAGCCAAGATTTGAATCTCATTTTTGGAGTGTTGCTTTTGAACCTCATAATATTAAATGGTTTTTAGTTGGTTTTATTATTCTAACAGTAAGTTTATTTTGCTTGGTGTTTAGTAGTTTGAATCATCATCAATCGGAAACAATGCTTAAAAGGATGCAGTTGTTATCATCGGCAGCATTTAGTTTAGGACATGGTGGAAATGATTCTCAAAAAGTAATGGGAATTATTGCTGCAGCAGTAATTGTTTACGCTAATAGCGAAGGAGTAGATTTGACTTCTATGCCATCATGGTTACAAGTTGCTTTGCCTGATGGAGATATTCCAGGAATAATGCCAGAATGGATTCCATTGGCTTGTTATTCTGCTATTGCAGCAGGAACTTTGAGTGGTGGTTGGAAAATTGTAAAAACAATGGGTTCTAAAATTACTAAAGTAACTTCTTTTGAAGGTGTTGCGGCAGAAACAGCAGGAGCTTTGACTTTGTATTTTACAGAACATTTAAAAATTCCTGTAAGTACAACGCATACTATTACTGGTTCTATTATTGGTGTTGGATTAACAAAAAGAGTTTCGGCAGTACGTTGGGGTGTAACAGTAAGTTTAATTTGGGCTTGGGTATTAACTATTCCAATATCAGCACTTTTAGCTGCAATTTGTTATTATATATTAAGTCTTTTCTTGTAAATTGATATAAAGTATAAAAAGCCATTCTGTTGAATGGCTTTTGTTTTTTGAGCTGTTTTGTAAAATGAAACAACTTGGATTTTGTTTTAAATGAATTGGTTATGTTGTATTTGTTATTGAGTATTCTTTGTAGTGTTACGGTAGGAGTTTTGTTTAAAATAGGTCGTAAATGGTCTACTAATGCAAAGCAAGTAGTGTTGTTTAATTATTTCTTTGCGCTGCTACTTTGTTATGTGGTTTTTGTTCCCGATTTTCAAGCAATCACTGCTGAAACTCCTTTTTTACTTTATACTAGTTTGGGTGTTTTGTTGGCTGTTGTTTTTTTATTTTTAATTGCTTCAATCAAAAATATTGGGATTGTAAAGACTGATGCTGCGCAAAGGTTGTCTTTGTTTGTTTCTATTTTGGCAGCTTGGTTGGTTTTTGACGAAGTCTTTTCGGTGACCAAAATAATTGGAATTTTAGTTGGCTTTTCAGCTTTGTTTTGTGTCTTGAGTAAAGCGGATAATACTTCGAAATTTGATTTAAAATATCCAATTTTGGTTTTTCTTGGATTTGGTACGATAGATATTTTATTCAAGAAAGTAGCAGCTTTTACAGCAATTCCTTATACAACTTCTTTGTTTGTAATTTTTGGTATTGCTTTTGTTTTTATGCTTTTTGCTGTGTTGTATGAAATAGTAGTTGCTAAGAAATCGTTGGAACTCAAAAATCTATTTTTAGGATTCTTTGTTGGATGCTTTAACTTTGGGAATATCTTGTTTTATTTGAAAGCACACCAAGCTTTTTCTACTAATCCATCTACTGTTTTTGCAGGAATGAATATGGGAGTTATTCTACTTGGAAGTATAGTAGGAGTACTTGTTTTTAAGGAAAAATTATCAAAGCTAAATTATATAGGGCTTGTGTTAGCCCTATTTTCTATATTGCTGATTGTAATTTCGGTTTAGATTTTAGTAGTATCTAATTTAAAATTCTTTTCGATAGCCTTAATCATTTCGCCAGCGATATCTTTATTGGTTGCTGTTTCAATTCCTTCTAGACCTGGTGAAGAGTTTACTTCTAGTAATAAAGGGCCTTTTGAAGAACGAATAATATCAACACCAGCGACTTTTAAATCCATTGCTTTTGCAGCTTTAATAGCGATTTTTTTCTCTTCTGGAGTAGCTTTTATAACCGATGCTGTTCCACCAAGGTGAATGTTGGCTCTAAACTCTCCAGGCATGGCTTCACGCTGAATTGTAGCTACGACTTTTCCATCAACTACAAATAAGCGTAAATCTTTACCATTTGCTTCCTTGATGAATTCTTGGACTAAAATATTAGCATTTAAACTTTTGAAAGCATTAATAACACTTTCGGCAGCCTTTTTAGTTTCGGCTAAAACGACTCCTTTTCCTTGAGTTCCTTCTAGTAGTTTAATGAT
>WSSedL1CaDRAFT_10001115_pt1 | contig 16643 bp, 9 predicted proteins | sample WetSurSL1Cattail_FD_9464 | JGI IMG/M metagenome (IMG submission 9464)
CATAATATGATTCCAATTTTTCAAAAATGTATTCCCCAATCGGAATCTTGCCTGTTGTAGTTAAATATTTCCTATCCGATTTGACAGTTTCGTATAACTTGCCAGAAGAAGGTGCTCCCCAATCCAATACTGCACCTGCACCAAATAAAATGGTTATTCTCTTTTGTCTAGAAATTCTATTCTTTGAATAAGTGATATGCTTTGGTTTTTGTTTTAAGATAGCTTTACAATGGGAACACTTTGTTTGTCTCAACAAATTCATTTTTCGCCTTTTTTGTTCTTTTCGAACTTTTTTAGCCTTTCTATATTTGAATTTATGTGTCCCCCCTTTTTTCATCTATTTCCTAGTTTTTCCAGTGCTCCTTTATATATTTTATGGTTTCGCTTGGCTTTAACTCTACAGTGGAGGCAAGGCGGCGAATGTAAAAGGTTTCTTTTCCGCTTTCGTCGGTTATATAAATGGGTTCGGACGATTTATCGGTGATGGTTACAACACATATTGTTTTACCCTCCAAAATGGGAAACTCAACTTTAAGGTAATGATGGCAATGATTGCCAACACTTTTAGCGATAAGGTTATCGAAATGCTTTTGGAACTCATCGAGTTTATCGGGTTTGGAGAAGGAATTGAAATCGGTTTCTAAGCCCAATATTTCTTTTGTATCGCTTACGCCAATTAACAATGTACCACCATCGGAATTAAGGAATGCTGCCAAGGTTTTTAACACGCTGTGTTCAATAAACTTTTCGGGTTTATTTGTTTTTAAGTCCACACGGAGAGTTGACTTAAACTCCAATTGGCTGCTCTCGCCTTGATTAATTGTACTTTGCCACAGAACGGTATTTGCGTCGTCTACAAAACATTGTTTTGACAATTCGCAAAAGGCTTCAATGGTTTTACGTTTCTGCTCCTGCTCAACCAAAGGAAATGTACCTAAAATATATGCAAATTCTTCTTCACTAAGGCCATAAATTAATGCAACAATAGCATCTAACTCCGCTTTTAAATTATTGCATTCCAATTCATTTTTAATAGCATCTTCTTCACTCCATTCTGTTCCAAATGCCGTTTTCCAAAGTTTTGAAAAATCATGTGTTTTACAAATTAATTTACATGAATTAGAAATAATCGATTTATACCAAATTGATTCCCTATCAATTGCAGGAACAGGTACGTTGTAAACATAAAAGAAATTTAAATTCGATGATATTTTGCTTCTTAAAAGAAAATCAAATATCATTGAATTAAACACGCTTACATACCATAAAGATGTATCAATATCAAGTGCATTGACTACTATAGCTAAGGAATTAGAAGTAAATGTATTAGGTGGAATGATTGTTGCAATCATAGTTCTACTATCAGTAGCTCTTGCGATGGCCCTAAGTGCTAACCTATACCTTTGGTAAGGTAATTCCTGTACTTCGTCAGGCACTCGGCCCAACAGAGCTTTTCTTCCATTGCTTTCATTTAACCAATATCTTGGACTTGCTAATAAATATTTGTATTGATGAATCATTTTGCCTTCTACCAAGGGTAAATACTTATCATTTTGGCAAGTAGATTCAAATAAATGTGAATCATTAGTCATGTGAAATTCATTACCAAATTTCAAAACTTCATCACCTAAGATGGGTATTTTGGCCAATTTGAGTAAAAGACTTAATTCTAAATTATTTTTAATTTCGGGTATTGCGTGGGAGATAGGAGAAATAGTTTGAATATCCTCAATAGTTAATTTAATATGTTTGGATTCATCATTTAAAAAGAAATCTAATTCTTTTATCCCGATTGCCTCTCTCGGATTAATTCGAAAAGCTACGTTAAAACTATTAGTTTCAGCTCCCTTTATATAAGACAATAAGGCATATTTAATATTATGTTCAACTTCTTCAAAAAGAAACTTTTCATTGGAAATACCATATAAATTTTCAATTTTACAGTTTTCGAAAATTAATTTACGTAGGCCTGTATTTCCTGCGTCTAAATATATCCCAGATGGTACAATTATTCCACAACGACCTTTTTTCTTTAGAAGATTATAAGATTGTTCTAAGAATAATTTATATAAATTTATATCACCCCCCGTTCTTCTATTATTTATTATAGTTGTTTGATGTTTATATGAAGTAGATTTTCTATAATATTCACTTTCATGAGGAAACTTACTGAGATAACTAAGCCATTTGTCTCTAATCTCTTTATCTTTTAATAGAATATCTTTTTCATCATTAAAATCTTCTATTCTCATTTTACGTTGAATGAGCAATTGAGAATGATTTTTAAAGAATTCTTTACTTGTCGGTTTAAATATTTCCCACGGAGGATTTGCAATGATTGCATCAAAACCATCTTTCTTTCGGAATATTTCGGAAAACTCATAGCCCCAATGAAAAGGCTCCAAAGCTTTAATATCTTCAATATTTATAGGACGTTTAATTGGCTTGCCTTCTTTGTTTGTATTTGTATCCCAAGTTGCTTGTTCGTATTTGATACCAAGAGTTGTAAATTCTTCCAATAATAAATTATGCAATATTTCATTCGCCTTTTCTTCCTGCTCTCGAATGGTATCACGAAGTTTCTGTAAATCAGAAATTCCAAGGTTGTTGGCATTCTTATATGCATTAATCGCAGCTTCTTTTTCATTAATAATTTGCTGATACGATTTGGTATGTTCTTCGGCAAATAGATTTCCCATAACAATGCCAGGATGAAAAAGAGACTTTTCTTTTATAGTTTTAACACCCTGTTTTCTTTTTGAATCCTGCGAAACCTGTTTATTAAATTGGTTAGGGTCAACTCGCATCATGCCAATTAACGAATTACCGCTTAAAATATTAAAATCGATATTTGGTAAAGGTTCTAACTGGTCAACGGTTTGCGCACTGGCTACCAATGCAAGAAACAAACGAAGTTTGGCAATTTCTGTTGCCTCTTCCATAATATCGACCCCATACAGGTTGTTGGTTATAATCTGCTTTTTAATAAAGTAGTTTATACTAGGATGGTCTTTGGTAATATCTTTCTTCCATTGGGTAAGTTTGGAGTCGTTTAGGAAATCAATTTTCCCAATAATGGCTGCATACACGTTAATAAGGGTTTTCATGGCAGCCACCAGAAAAGCCCCAGAACCACAGGCTGGGTCGAGCAGGCTCATATTAGGCAACACAGCATTTTCACCAACAATTAGTTTTTTGCAGGTTGCAGCATCTAAATTCATTAACAGTTCAGAAATGCTGCTATATTGTTTGGGTTTTCCAAAGCGTTCTAGTCCTGATTTTTTAATTAATTCGGGGTCAATATCGGGGTCGTTTACTTCATCCAATATGAGTTTGTAAACCGTTTGTTCGCACAAATATTCGGTAATTTCGGTACGTGTGTAATAAGCCCCAAATGCTTTTTGGTTAATGTATTTCTCAAAAATATAACCCAATACATCGGGGTTAATTTCATTGTCATCACCACCTGGGGTATCGTTAAGCGACCAGCTATATTTTTCAAAAAGCCCTTTTGGCTCAACCGATTTTAATAATTGTTCAAAAGCTAAGTCGGGAATTGAGATGCCCGGATATTTCAACTCAATTTTATGCTGTAAAAACAAACCGCCATTCAGGTATTTAATATTACCCAGTAGTTTGTTGGTTTCTGGTGTACGCTCGGTATCGGGTTTGGCAAATCCTTCGAAAAATAGCTTTTTAAGAAAAATACTGTAATACTTGTCTTCACCAATAGTATTTTTCGTTTCAATATATTTTTGGTAGAGATAATCCAAATTACAATTATCAATGAAACCCTTTTTTTGAAGGAAAAAAATAAACATTAAACGATTGAGCAATACCGAAGCGTACCATCGTTTATCGGCCTCGTTATCTATCCCTCCAATATAATCGAGAAAAACAACAAACTGTTGCTGATAATCACCAAAGAAACGTTTGGTAACTCTTTCAATATCAAGTGCAGTTCGAATTTTCTTCGCTACATCAGTTATCGTAATATTATTTTCAATCTCGCTTATATCAACAAACAAACCTGCCAGCTTTGAAATGAACAAGTCGCCGGTTTGTCCTTTCGAAAATAAGTGTTCACGGGGAAGCGATTTTTTATCCTGTTTTTTAATCCATCGCCAAAGCGATTGTGTACGCTCATTGTCAATAAAAATGAGGATATGCTCGTAATTGATTTTTTGAATTTCGGTAGATACTAAAGCTCTGACTTTACTGTCTGGTATAACACCACTTTCGGAAGTAATTTCGAAAGCAACTGCACCTGAAAGTCCGGCAACTTCTTTGCGAAAAAAAGTACCTTCTTTCGTATTAAAAGGGATAGGGTTTTTATTGACCGGATTGCTCCAGCCTAATTCCTCAACAAAAAGTGATTTAAAATCGAAATCCTGCAAGTATTTTTTAGCGTGGTCTATATTGAGCATAAGCAAGTTTTAATCATTAGATAGTCCTAAAGAACAAATTATTTGAGGTTCTTTACTTGGTTGTTCATCGTCGTTAGCAATGCAAAGTTTGCCTTCTTCGCGAAGCGAAATAACCAATTCAGCCAATTGCTGGTCGGAAATACCAGCTTTAAGTTGTCGGTTAAGGGTTTCACGGGCAAATTCCTTTAAAGGGTATTTGTAAATATCATCGATACTGCGCTTTAAAGGTTCATTTACAAATAGTGTATTTTCAAATTCTTTATAATAACTATCTAAGCGCATGTAAACACGATATTTTACCCCTGTCTTTTTGCCCAAAGTACCACCTGTATTGCGTTCTTCATCTCTAATAAAATCAACTCCCTTTTTTACTAATTCGTGGTGTTTTTCAATCTTGAATTTTGGGACTGTATCTGGTGTGCAATGAGCCGCTTTTAAAATAGTTAGTTGCGATTGAGTAATAATATTTCCTTTGGTATCGACCCAAGCCAATACATCGTTTTCCTCGGAAGTTCGGGTATAAACTACTACCCCTTGTTTTGTTGTGTCTTCAGTATTTTGCTTTGTTGAATAAATGACATTGGGTAATTCGGGAATTATTTTATTTAACGATGAATCGGCATCAACTGCATTTTTCCATATCTGATAAGCATATGATGCAAGGTCAACTTCGCTGTCGTCGTCTTCTCCATCTAGTATTCCAGACTTTTCGTTATATAAATCTTCAATGTTAATTGGGTCACCTTCAAAGAAAGTTTCATCAGAACCCACGACGGAAGCATTTTCTTTAATACGCTGGGTTAAACGACGACGAAGGTTAATAATTCTTTCAATACCTTCCTCGGGTAAAAATGAATAACAAAATATTTCTTCAGCTTTTTGTCCAATACGGTCAACACGCCCGGCACGTTGTATTAAACGAATAATTGCCCAGGGCAGGTCGTAATTTAGAATAACGTGGGCATCTTGTAAATTTTGGCCTTCACTTAATACATCTGTTGTAATAAGCACCCTTAAATCATCGCCATTTTTAATAATTTCAGGTTTGTTATTGCTCAAAGGACTGAAACGATGGGCAAATAAGGTTGGGTTTTCATTATCGCCAGTAACGCATTCTATTTTCTTTAAACCTCTTTTCTTAATCTGCTCAATTAAATAATTGGCAGTATCGGCAAACTGAGTAAAGACTAATACTTTTTCCTTTGCATGCGTTTTTGAAAGTAAATCGTAAAGTGCATTTAACTGGCGGTCGTTGTCGGGGTTCCAATCCTTTCCAAGATTTAGAATTTGGATAATATCTTTACTGTCATTTATAAGATTTTTAATAAGCGAATTTGTAAAAAAATCGCTTCTAATCCAGTCGAAACGACAGTGGTAATCTTCGCTGGCAAAAAGATTATAAACTTTCTCAGCTTGTTTTAAATAATCCTCTTCTTTTAATAACAGGCTTAAATGATTCTTTTCCTTTGTATCATTGTCAGTATCGTCATCATCAAGAAAATAATCTAAATTATTGGCAATGTCTTTACCAATAGGCAATGGCAAATGGTTCTGAGCAGCATAAACAAAAACAAAATTTCGCATTATATGGCGGCTCAAAGAAAGCAGGAACGAATATCCACTACTTTCTAACCTCTTAAATAGATTAGTACGACAAAAGCCCATCAATCTTTTGCCAGCACGGGAGAGGTTTGCCATAATTAGTTCCTCTTCTTTTGTTGGCCTTGTTTTGGGCTTATCGTCTAAATAATTGCCCAAGCCATAGCGGGGCAATTGTAAGCCATTTATAGTGTCAACAACGTGGGCAGAATATAATTTTGCATATTGGTCTTTTGGGTCGTCCGGGTTAAATTCATATTCAACCTTTTTGGGTATTCGGTCGGGGAAATATAATTTCTCACCGTTCTTTAGCGTTAAATATTTTCTACCTCCTACTTGTCCTTTGGGCTCAGCATAATTTGTTTTAATAAAACTTCTGGTACGCCTTACCATAAATAAACGCATAAGCTCCTGCCAATCTTGTGTAAAATGGCTATGCTCAAATGCTTTAATACTCCTTATAAAAGTTGTATGTTTTACATCGAATTGTACTTTTCCTCCAATGTGTTCAATGTACTTTTCAGGGCAAATGCCCAAGTCCTTATCTTCTGAAATAAAGAGTTGCAATTGATTAGATAAATCCTGATAAGATTTATTGTAAGGCGTTGCGGTAAGAAGAACTACTTTAGGTTCATTTTCTCTTATATATTCCCTGATTGAATTATAACGACTGCCCTCACTATTTCGCAGGTTGTGGCTTTCGTCGATTATTACTAGTCGAAATCGTCTTAAATCAGGTAAACGCTTTTGCACATCGCCAAATGAGATGGTAACAGCTTTCAAATCATATTTAACGATATAATCATTCCACATGGCTTTTAAGTTTGGAGGGCAAATGATTAAGGTTGAAACAAATTCTCTTTCCTCAAACATTTTAGCCAATGCACATGCTGTAATGGTTTTGCCAAGTCCTACAACATCACCTATTAAAACACCATCCCTTTTATCTAATTTTTTGGCAGCAATTTTAACAGCGGCTTGCTGAAAATCAAACAAGTCCTCTCGAAATACCTTTGGTAAGCCATATTCATTTAAACCAGCTCTTGCCTCTTGTGATAAATGATAGGCAATTTTTAAATAAATATGGAAAGGAGGTACCAATCTGTCGGCAGCCCAACTTTTATCGATAATTTCAATTAACTCTTTTGTTATATCAATACACCAGCGGTCATCCCACCGGTCATTAAACCATTTGGCTAATTTCTGCGCTGCATCTTGCTCCAATACATCAATATTCAATTCACCTTGCTTTGCAAGTCCAGCCAATGTTAAATTGCTACTCCCTAAAAAACCAACAATGGGAATCCTCACATCTTTGCTGTAAGCCAAATATAGTTTTGCATGTAAGGGATAACGTAAATGAAGTTTTACAACTACCTTGTTGTCCTTCATCTGCTGGCTCAATTTACGCAAGGCTTTTTCGTCAGCTTCAGTTGGTACTCCTATAGTAAGCTGATTTTTAAACTCTAAAGCAAGTTTTTGTTTTAATTTAACAGCTTCAACCTGGTCTATATTATATCCTTCATCACTACTAAAAGACTCCCGAAGTATATCAACAGGCATCTTTTGCATGCCAACCAATAAACGGCAAGTTCTAAGAATATCTGTATTGCCTTCCTTAACATTTGCGCCAGAAAGACTATCAATATTATTTGCAACTTCTTTCCATCCTCTTAAATTAAAATAGCCAACACAAAAATCAGTTCTGTTGGAAAGTCCTAAAGTTTCATTTAACCCTTTGGTTAGGTGGTTTTCTATGTTGTCGTATATCTTAGGCATTTCTAATATTTTCTAAATCAATATATCTTTAAACAACTCATCCCACTTGTCCCAATCGCAAGATTTTAAAAGCTGTTCTTCTACGTTAAATTCGCTGGGCGATTGGGCTGTATGAATAAGCTTTCGCATGCCTGCAACCCTCATTTGAATATTGCCTCCGCCATCGGCGCTATAATCAACCAGGCTATTTACAAACTTACTGTTTTCTTTAATATCGAGGTAACTTTCTTCTTCGGCATTCAGTTCAACTTTTGTTTTCTGAGTGTTGGTGTCCTCGTAAAGCTCCTTTAAATTTAATTGCAGATTTTTTGAAATGTTGGCAAGGTTTGGCGAAATAAGGTTAAATGTTACCTGTTTAACTTGTTTCGGATATTTGCGAACTAGATTCCAGAACTCTTGCTTGTCGTACAACGGTTCCAGAAAAAAAGAAAGGTTATTTTGCTTTACCTTGGGTTCAACCGATTTTTGTATGATATGGCTTACTGTTTTGCAATCGGCAAAAGCTTTTACATTATCCTGAATGGCTATTTTCTGAATGGCTGGGTCGTTATTAATTGCAACAATAATGTTGGGGTAATTATCAATAACATTTTCCGAAAAATCCTTGTTAAAAACTTTAGTACTGCGTTTTACTCCCAGTTTAAAGTAGCTAAGTGTACCGTTTGTGTAAAGTAATTTTGAGGTAATGTCTGATTGTGGTGTATGGAAGCGGAAATTTTCATTTGCAAGTATGTTCTGGAAAATATTGTTTTTATCAGCCCTTACATCATCTGCATTTTTGTACTTGTCGTACATGCTCATTTGAAGGGCTTGGTCAACGACCAACTGATAACGAAACACCTCAAAAGATGCTTGTTTCGGATGTTGGGTTTTAATGTCTTTAGTCATAACCATTCAGTAAGTTAAACCATCAAATGTAATAAAATTATTATTCAAATCTTACCAAACGGTTCGATTATTTTTGTATCTTTGTGTAAACAGCACAAGAGGCTAAGATGAGGTTAAATAAAACCATAGAGAAAAAAGAAAATGAGGCGGTTGCCCTCTATCAAAATGAGGCTTTCGATATTGGTTTTTATGATTACTTCAAGGATTTAAAAAACAATAAAATATCGCAGGTACTTAATAGCAAAGAGCGAAATGTAAGGTTTGAGTCTATCACTTACCGTCAGCTTAATAGTTGGGAAAAAGAAGGGTTGCTAATTGCCAGCCGCGAAGGTAGGGAATGGAGGCGTTTTAGCATCATGGAGGCTATTTGGGTAAGGCTAATTAAAGAATTGAGAGATTTTGGATTGAGCCGGGAACAGGTTAAAGTTGCCAAACAAAGTTTAGAATTTGAAAGTAAAAAATGTGGTGTTGCAATGCCGCTTTTGGAGTTTTACACAGCCTTTGCTATTGGTAATAAAATGCCTGTATTGTTGCTCGTTTTTAAGGATGGGGTGGCTGTTCCGGCAAGTTTAACGCAGTATAAAGTTGCAAAGGAAAAGGCTATAGTTGAAAACCATTTGCAAATAAGTCTGAATGATTTATTACAAGGCATGTTCCCGGAATTGGATTTAAAAGCAAAAGAAGATTTGGCAATGCCTTTGCATGTTGAAGAAATGCAGCTTTTAGCATTTATGCGGCTTGGTGACTTTGAAAAAGTTGAGGTACGTTATAAAGATGGACGAATGGATATTATTGAAGGTACTGAGCGCATTGCTACCAACAAAATTGCAGAAATAATGAAAGAGCAAGCCTATGACGAAATAAAAATCAGAAGGAAAGGCGGGCAGGTAACAAGCGTAGTACGAACAAGAAAAAAGAAGCTTTAGATAAAAAGGGTGTTCCCCTGACCAATTGCGAATAGCTAAGATGACTGGTGTTCCCAGAGTTGAGGCGGCAGCAATTTTATAATGTTATCAATTGAAAAATGTAAAAAGATTTTACAACAAAACGGAAAAAGTTACACAGACGAACAAGTAAAACAAATCAGGCGTTTGCTCTATCAATTGGGCTATTTGGATTATCAGCTATTTATAGAACAAAAAACAAGAAAGAATGGCTAATGTTATCATTTATACTAGGGTTTCGACCGACGAACAAGCCGAAAAAGGCTATAGTTTGAGAGACCAAAAGGCAAAACTTGAAAAGTATTGTTCTGATAAGGGGCATACCATAATTGAACATTACCAGGACGACCATTCCGCAAAGACTTTTGAAAGGCCTGAATTTAACAAGATGTTGGAATTTGTGAAGGCTAATAAAAGTTTTGTAGATAAAATTTTAGTTCAAAAATGGGATAGGTTTTCAAGAAATCTGGCTGGTGCATTAAATATGATAGCACAATTGCGTTCTTATAAAATAGAGGTCGAAGCAATTGAACAGCCATTGGATAATGATGTTCCCGAAAATCTGATAATGCAGGCTATTTATTTAGCCGCTCCACAGGTAGAAAATGCCAGGCGTTCGTTGAATACAACCAATGGAATGCGTAAAGCATTAAAAGAGGGTCGCTGGGTTAGTACTGCGCCCATCGGTTATAAAAATTCCCGTGATGCATCCAATAGACCTATATTGGTTAAATCCGAAGCTGCCGAGTTAATTAGGAAATCCTTTGAACGTTTTGCTACTGGAACTTATCAGATTGACGTGTTAAGAAGGCAAATGAATAAGGAGGGTTTAAACATCAGTAAGAATCGATTTTGGGTTTTGCTTCGAGACCCGATTTATTGCGGTAAAATAAAGATTAAAGCTTATAAGAATGAGCCGGAAGAAACTGTAAACGCTTTGCATGAGCCAATTATAAGCGAAGAATTATTCTTAGAAGTTCAGAATGTTTTAAATGGCAAAAAGAAACTTACAGCAAAATATTCAAAATCAAGGGACAAACTTCCATTGAGAGGTTACCTGGTATGTAGTTGCTGTGGCCGGAATTTAACCGGAAGTGCTTCATCGGGAAATGGCGGTAAATACATTTATTACCATTGTCAAAAAGGTTGTAAAGAACGATACCTTACCGATGTTGCTCACGATGCTTTATTAGATTGGTTTAGCAGTATTTCTATAAAACCGGAAATCGCCCAGCTATATCTGGCTGTTATGGATGATGTTTTTAAATCCAATGAAGGAGACCGGGACACACAAATAAAACTCCTTGAATCGGAATTTAACAGCAAAATGCAAATGAAGGATAAAGCTGCCGAAAAGTTGGTTAATGACGATTTGGACAAATACGCATATAAAAGATTAACGGATAAACTTACCAAGGAGTGTAATGAGATTCGATTGCAAATTGACGATTTAAAACGAGCCGAAAGTGGCTTTGATGAATACTGCCGTTATGGTATTTCGTTGTTAAGCGACCTTACATATTATTATAGTAATGCTACTTTGGAAGGTAAACAAAAAATGCTTGGTTCGATATTTCCAGAGAAACTGGTTTTTGAGAACGGAAAATATCGAACCACTCAACCTAATGAGATACTCACTCTACTTTGCAACAATAACAATGGTTTTGGAGAAAAGAAAAAAGGACAAGAAGCTAATTTTAGCGACTTGTCCCTTATGGTGACCCCGGCGGGATTCGAACCCATATCGTCAGAACCGGAATCTGAAATTCTATCCATTGAACTACGGGGCCAGATATTTAATTTACAATTTACAATTATGAATTTACAATTAAGAATTATGAATTCACAATTCATTGTGCATTATTAATTGTACATTGTAAATTGTACATTATTCATTGTTCATTGTAATTTGGGCTGTAAAAATAGGAAATATTTTTAATCTCTAAGCGGAATTTAAATTTTTGCAGAATTATTTTGCAAAGGTTTCTCGGTCGATGTTGCGGAAGTAATATTCGTTATTAATAACAGAGCTTAATGCTTTGGGAAGTTCGTCGTATAAGTTTTTTTTGAGGACATAGCCTTTGAACCCGGCACCGATTAATTGTTCCAGGTATACTTTGTCGCTGTAACTGGTAATGGCAATGGATTTAACGTTGTGGAACAACCAGTTTATCTGACGCATAGCATCAACCCCACTTTTTTGCGGCATTTCAATATCTACTAAAACTATATCAGCTAAATGTATATTTGGAAGGTTCAGGAGTTCTTCTCCGTTGTTGGCTTCGTTAATTATATGATGTCCCAGAATTTGTTCCAGAAAAAACACTAACCCTTTTCGAAAAGTTTCATTATCGTCTGCAACTATTATTTTGTACATAAGACAATATTTTATTTATGAAACTGAGCGATTTGTCATTTTGAAAATCAGGGCAGTGTTAACCGCCCTGATTTCAAAAACCCTCTCCCCTTGTAAAAGTGAGCACAGCCCCTTTTATTGTTGGTACAAAGATATTTGAAAGATCATCTCAAACGAACAGGGAATTACCCTAAAATAATAGGGCAATTCCCCTATTTTTATAGTTCTACGAGGTTCTGTTTAATAGCAAACATAACCAAATGGGCCGAATTTCTGGTCCCGGTTTTAGAAAGCAGACTGGTACGATGATTGTCTACTGTTTTGGGACTTATAAAAAGTTTAGTGCCTATTTCGTTATTAGAGTAGCCCTGGCAAATATATTTGAGAATCTCGATCTCACGGGCCGAAAGATGGTAGTCGTTGGTGGTATTGCTATTTTGCCGTTTTTCTGAAGATGATACTATATTTCTAAGTAAATGTGCAGGAAAATAATTCATACCGGAGTTTACTGTTTCTATCGCTTGTTGCAATTCGGTTAAGTTGGTGTGTTTTTGAATAAACCCACAGGCTCCGGCTTTTATCATATTCTTATAATATATTTCGTCTCCGAAACTTGTGATAGCAATAATTTTAAGCTGGGGATATTTTTTTACAGCATGTTCTGTTGCCGTAATTCCATCCATTTCGGGCATTGAAATATCCATTAAAACAATGTCTGGGGTACAGGTGTTTAAGATTTCAAGAAATTCTTTACCATTTGAAGCTTCACCTATAATATTTAAGCCTTGTATTTTAGACAGGGTAAACTTTAGACTTTCTCTGAAAAGCAGATGATCATCTACCAGGAATATGGAGATATTATTAGTCATTTTCTAAAGGTATATTGATAATAACTTCCATCCCGGGAGAATAACCAGAATTAACTGTAACCGTGCCATTTAGCATTTTTATCCGGCTCATAATATTATAAAATCCCATCCCTTTGCTGGTTTTAGATATTGTTTCCCAGTCAAAACCAACGCCATTATCGGTGTAAGAGTAGCTTATGCTCGAATCTAAACCAAAAGTAATAAATACTTCAGTAGCATCCGCGTATTTGATGGTGTTATTAATTAGCTCTACTGAAATTCTGTAAAGTGTTGTTTCTACATTTTCGGGCAATCGCTGGTTTTGAGGCCCTAAAACAGAATATTTAAAGTTTTGAGTGTTTTTAAGCTTTTCAATAAAGTTTTCTATTGCTACGGCTAACCCAAAATTATGAAGTACATGAGGACTTAAATTGTTTGAAATTTCAGTGACACTTTGTATCGCTTCGTCAATAGTCTCTTCGAGTTTTTCGAGTATCACGGGTTCGAGCATTTTATCTTTACCACTGGTAAAAAGGCGTGCATATAAACGGGTTGCTGCTAAAACGGGAGAAACGCCATCGTGTAGTTCCCGGGCAATACGTTCTCTCTCTTTTTCTTCGGTTTCGATGATGGTTGAAAGCAGTTTATTCTCCATGTTATGGCGGTCTGTAATATCGCGTGTTACATGTAAAAAAGCATCTAATCCGTTAAATTCAATTCGTATAGTTTTGGTTTCCAGATATATCCTTTTTTTTAACAATTTGTTAAAATATGATGTAGAGCTTTCAAGGGATTTCTGCTCATTAACTTTATTAAGGAGACTGGAAACTTCGGGAGCGTTATCGTCAATGATATCAAAAATACTCATATTTAAAAACTGTTCTTTGGGAATACCCGTTTTTTCTATGGTAATTTTATTGATATCAAGAAACTTACCTGTAACATCAGTGATAAAGATAGAATCAACACTGGTGTTAAATATGTTTCGGAACTGTTCTTCACTTTTTTGGAGTTCCAGATTTTTACTCTTTAATTCGGTTATTAATTCCAGATTTTCCTGTTTCAGGAAATAAGATTCGAAAGCATTGTCAATAGACATCTGCATTTCTGATTTATTCCAGGGTTTAAGGATGTATCTGAAAACACCTCCCTGATTGATAGCATCAAGAAGGTTGTGCGATTCTGAATATGCTGTAAGAATGATGTTTATCATGTTAGGATATTCCGGAGAAATTCGTTTGATAAAATTAAGTCCGTCTTCTTCGGGCATCCTTAAATCTGTAATCAACACCTGTATCGTTTGCGATTTAAGAATCTCTAAAGCTTGTGCTATAGTCGATGCAGTATAAATGTTGTATATTTTACGAAAAACGGCTACAAAACCTAGTAAATTTTGTTCTTCATCATCCAGATATAATACATTTTTTAGCATAACAACCTATTGTTTTAAAGGTAAAGTTAATATAAATTCTGCACCTTTCCCATAATTTCCTATCACTTCAATTTCGCCATTTAAGTTTTTAATGATATTGTATGAAATAGACAATCCCAGGCCCATTCCTGCTCCTGTGGGTTTAGTTGAAAAAAATGGGTCGAATATTTTATTTACTATTTCATCTTTTATACCGCCCCCGGTATCGGAAACTGAAATCCGTACCTTATCTATGTCGGCAATATATTGGGTGCTCAGAGTGATAGTACCTGTATCGGAAATGGAATCTATGGCATTAGACAGTAAGTTCATAAAAACCTGGTTAATCTGTCCAGGAAAACCTTCTATTTCAGGTAAATCGCCATAATTTTTAATTATTGTTATTCTGTTTTTATATTTATTGTTTAACATCAGCAGGGCGGTTTCGATATTTGAGTGTATGTCGAATAAACTCAATGTTTTATCGTCATTTCGTGCAAAATCCCTTAATCCTTTAATAATATCCACAGTTCTGTTTACGCCCGTACTAATATTATCCAGCAAAGCCTGAATAATTTGGATTAACTCTATACTATTTTTATCTAAACCGCTGTCATGAATTAGCTGTAACTTTTCGGTAACATTTTCTGGAGTAATCTCTTTATAATGATCCAGAAGCAGGAACAATTCATCGAGATTTTCTTTTAACCCGAAAATGCCGGAACTGATAAAATTAACGGGATTGTTTATTTCGTGCGCGATACCGGCAACCAGCACTCCTAAAGATGCCATTTTTTCAGATTGAATTAATCTGTTTTGGGTATCTTTTAACTGATTGAGGGTTAACTCTAAATTGTCTCTTTGTATAGTAAGGGCTTCATTGGCAGTATATAATTGTTCGTTTGCCCCAACCAATTCTTTGTTTAAGTCAAGAATTTCATCGGTCCGTTCTTTGATAAGAGCTTCAAGCTGTTCTTTATATTTTAAAAGCTTATAATCCTTTTGGCTTCCCATGGGGCTCCCGAACCGATAAAACAGATCAATAATATTGTCCAAAGAATCCTTAAATTTTTCAACTGGCGATTTCTTTTTACCACTTAATCTGTAAGTTGTCATTATTGAAATTCTGTTTTTTAGAGCCTAATCTAATTTACTTAATTTTTGGCGAATTATGAGTTTTTTTATTGACAATGCTAAATATTTTTTTTGGATTTTAAACAGTTAAAAAAAAGTTTTAACATCTATATGGTTTTTATACTTTTGTAGGTTACAAATAAATATTGAATATTGCATATTATGGAATATAATTTTTCGGATATAGAAAATAAATGGCAGGCATACTGGGAAAAAAATAAAACTTTTAAAACTGTTTACGACCCATCGAAACCTAAATATTACATACTCGACATGTTTCCTTACCCTTCCGGGGCCGGCTTACACGTTGGGCATCCCGAAGGTTATACTGCAACCGATATTGTTGCCCGGTACAAAAGGATGAAAGGTTTTAATGTTTTACACCCTATGGGATGGGATGCTTTTGGGCTTCCTGCCGAGCAATATGCTATTCAAACAGGTACACATCCCGCTATTACTACCAATAAAAATTGTGATACTTTTCGCAGGCAGATAAAAATGCTTGGACTTAGCTACGATTGGGAACGTGAAATAAATACCACCGATGTCAATTATTTTAAATGGACACAATGGATTTTTGCCCGTTTATACAATACCTGGTTTGACGAAAAGCTTCAGAAAGGCCGCCCTATATCTGAATTACCTATTCCTGCTGAAATTACTGCTTCCGGTAAGGATGCTGTAAGAAACTATATAGATTCCAAACGTCTGGCTTATTATGATAATGCTCAGGTTTGGTATTGCAATACCTGTAAAATTGTTTGTGCCAACGAGGAAGTTTTAACTGACGGAACACATGAAAAATGCGGAAATCCGGTTCATCGTAAAAACCTGAAGCAATGGATGCTTCGCATACCTTTTTATGCTGAAAGGTTGTTGTCCGGTTTGGACGATTTGGACTGGCCTGAAGGTGTAAAGGATATGCAGCGTAACTGGATTGGCCGTTCTACCGGTGCAGAAGTAGATTTTGAAGTAGAAGGTCTGGGAAAGAACCTCCGGGTGTTTACTACCCGTCCGGATACTTTGTTTGGAGCTACTTATATGGTTATTGCCCCAGAGCATCCCATGGTTGATTTAATAAAAACCGGCGAAAATGCTGCAAAGGTTGATGAGTATATTAAGGCTGCTGCTATAAAATCGGAGCTCGACCGTACCGACCTGTCCAAGGAAAAAACAGGTGTATTTTCCGGAAGATATGCAATAAATCCGGTTAACGGGAAGAAAGTTCCCATCTGGATTGCCGATTATGTTCTTACC